>Ga0209526_10000078_pt1 | contig 53546 bp, 35 predicted proteins | sample JacPinW_OM2H0_M1_FD_188566 | JGI IMG/M metagenome (GOLD analysis project Ga0209526, IMG submission 188566) | Forest soil microbial communities from Algoma, Ontario, Canada - Jack Pine, Ontario site 1_JW_OM2H0_M1 (SPAdes) (version 2) | ecosystem: Environmental > Terrestrial > Soil > Boreal... | reverse complement strand
CAACATCTTCAGGGGGCACCATGCTGGCGTTGTCGGGGCCATTCGAGAACACTACGATGACCTTTCTTCCCGGATACCGGCCGGCATCCTGAACCGTCAGCAACAGCGAGTTATAGAGCGCTGCATCGTCCCCAGCCACGCTCGTGCGCACGCCGCGCACCACGTCCGACCGCTCGGAGGTCAAAGCTGCGGCCCGATAAAGGTCGCGGCTATAGGAATAGAAAGCGACTTTGTCCGCATTTTCCAGAGAGCGAACGAAATCGGCGATGGCGTCTTGCGCGAACACGAAGCCCCGGTACATGTAATTGCTGGTATCGAACAAGATGAAGACATTGGCGCCGACAACGGCCGAACTGAGCGTTTCGGGCGGGTCTCCCAAAGAAGAGCCTGACACTGAATCTTGCGCCCCAGTACCCCCTTGTGCGGAGGCAGACTCGTTCGCCCCGTTTTTACCAACGTCGGGAGTAATGTCAACCAATCGGGTTGTGGGTCCATTCCCTTCTTCAAATGTGGCGATGTTCTCCGGAATGCGATCTTCGGTGATCACGAAATCCGAAGGATGGAGGCCTGTTACATAGTTGCCCTTCTTGTCGGTCACGGCCACATTCAGCTGCACCAGACTGACGACGACGCGAAGGCGCGTCGAGTCTTGCTGCCCACGGGTCCTAAAGCTGCAAAGAGCCAGCAGTCCTAATAGAAGCGTCGCGATCAAGAAATACCTTTTCCCCATAGGTGTGTGTCCCCTATCGCACCGCGTAGTTTTTCCGGCTCTAGCGGACCGGTGACAAATTGACCGACCAAAAACGGACCTAGGGCTGGGAAGAACTATCATTCCTTGACAAGGCAACGATCTTCCCCTGCCGGAACTCTTCACCGGTTTCTCGAGCGGCGCGCCACAGCGCCGGCCAATCTTCGAAATCGGTGGCAAAAATCTTCTCGACCATGCGGCGCGTGAGTTCAGGAACCAGACGGTTTAGCATCACCGGTGAATAACCTTTTTCGTCGGCCAGGCGAGCCCAGTATAAGTTGTTGGAATCCCAGGTTTCGGCGAATAAGCGGCTGGCGTAGCCCATGAAAACCGGGAAAGGCCCCAGATTCAGCAGGTCACACCCATAACTCTGCGCCAATACACGATGTGGCACTCCAAAGTCTCGCGACAACCGTTCCCAGTTAACCTCGTTTGGATAGCGTTGAGAAAGAATTGCAAGTTCATTCCCCGCTGGTCCCGGGGGATTGGGATCGTGCGGAAATCTTCGTTGATATTCAGCCGTCAGATAGAACGTGTCTGCAGGCATTAATTGCGAAAGCACTTCGGGTAAGTGTCCCGAACGCAGAGCCTGCTCCAATCTCTCGGAACGCTGCGGGATCATACGATTGGACAGAATATTCATGACCTTGTTCCGCAATTCGTCATTCTGAGCGGAAGCAGCCAAAAGCTCCTCGCCGGCCTGTTGATACAGGCTGACCGCGTGGAGTTCATTCTGACTCACGTTCCACCATCGGGGCACGACGGCGTTGGTCAAAAGGCCCGGCACCAACTCTCGCCAGATGAGGGCCTGCACGTTCTGCGGCGCGATGAAATCCTGCTCCGCAGTGGCAAGGACGTAAGGTAAATCGGCCAGCGATCCGACCAGGTGTGCGCCTCCGCCCGCCGGAGAACCCGCGCCGAATAACTGAGGCGCTTGCCAAAGTCGTTCCAGGCCGACGACAGTATCTCCTGCAAAATCATGCGAGCGAACGAAAAGCGGATTATGGTGGAGAATCTGGGCGCCGGGAGGCTCATAGTAGGCGTAATTGAGCCCTACGAGAGTGTCTCGCAGAAAAGGAGCAAGTTGGCCGCGGGCGTCGGCGAGTTGTTCGGGAGAACCCGGCGACTTGATTATCTTCGTCAGGTTCGTGTGCATCTGCAATTCCGTATGGCGGTTATTGTAAACGCCTGCGGCCCACTCCTCTCTCTCGCTATTTCGGAAAATTGGTTGGGGCATCTGGAATTCCCTGAGTTCGGCGGCCAAAGGAAGCAAGGCATTGCCAGAGGAGTTTCCTTGTGCAACTTCACGCAAGCCGTCACCCAGCGCCAAGAGGGTGTCGAGAGAAACCAAACGCTGCTCATCCAAAACGGACCGCATTCTGTTGGCCAGCAGTTCATGCATGCGCTGGCCTTCCGGAGCCGATTGCTGGGGACCCGCAAGCAGATTAACGATTTTGTCCTGAGAAGCGTCGGGTTTGCCGGTAGCCACGAGCAGGAGATCTTTCAAGGCGGTGCGGCCTGCGTCGAAAAGCTGCGTTTGTGAGCTGATCTTGCCAAAGGGCCGGATCACCTTTTGCCAAGAATCGTTCAAAGCGGGTCGGGGGATTTCGCCCTGACGCGCCAATATCTGCCAGAGGCCGACGCTGGCCTGAAAGGTTCCCAGGGCATTGCCCCGTAGAGGGTTCTTCGGAATACCGTTGAGGTTAGTTACAGCCTGGAGAAAGGCAGTGATGGAATCATCGTCCAAATCTGGAAATTCTGAAAAGACTGGATATTGGTCGCCGAACTCGGAGAACTTGCCGGCCAGCAAGGCCACCGTTTTGGGACTAAGACGATGCTCCGGAGAGCGCCCGGCGTCGAGTTCACTAAGCGTAAGGTAGATTTGCAAGGGACCTTTGTCGGTTTGTATTCGAGAAATCGCGAACAGCGCTTCGAGCAATTGACCCGGATGGTTCCAATGTGCGGCCCGGCGGCCCCAGTCGCGAATAGTTTTGGAATCCGTCTTTTGTCGGAAGATTTTCTTCCATACCTCGAGATCTCCAGGAACATATAGATCGCCGTTCGGTGCCCACCGAACGCGGGTCACGAGAAGAAGCAGACCTGCGTCGTGCCGAAACACGCCCGTTCCACCATCGGAAGAGTCTTTTCCGCGGAACGCTTCATAAAAACGCCGCAGCCGGGCAGGTTCGGTGAAATGAATTTGCTGTGACGGAGTTACACTTGACAGATCGTCAAAATACGCCGCCAGCCAGCCGGTGTCCTTCTCGACCAATTTAGGGATGAATTCTCCCGGAGAGTCAGGAGTCGCTCCGACCAGCTCCTTCCAAGCGGGGGCCGCGGCTGATCCCCCGGGCACAATCACTCGCCCAGATCGAACGCAGATGTGGCTGCCGTAGAAATGCAACGCCGCGGCTTGCGGAACCATTTGTTTTAGCGCGTGCGATTGCCGCAAGGCAGATAGAGTCTCGGCATCCATCCGCGCCAATGCCCAGCAAAAGCGGGCCAGCTCCGGATCGCTTAGGAGCAAATCCAAGAGATCAACTCTTTTTGTTTTCTTGCTCCAGTCGATCTCCACGGGCGGCGCAGGCACGCGCGACACCGAGAAGGGATACGTGAAAGCACGGCCCTCTTGGAGACTCTTTTCCAGGTCCGGCAAGGGAAATCCCGAGTCGATGGTGAGAAACGCTCTTTGTGGATCGGCGGTCTCCAAGAAAGTGCTACGCTGCCCGCAGTCAGACCGGGACCGATAACCCAGGATTTTCAGTAGGGGTTTCGCTTCATCGCAAGTAGAAACATGAATGACACCGTCAGGACCCGCCAGAGTTGTCAATTCTCGCGCCTGCTGCACATAGCGGGTCAAGAGAATAAGAAATTCCGACGGCCGGCCCTTGGGCCACTGTCCCTCATACCCCAACACGAATACGTTGCGAGCAAGCAAAGGCATAACTTCTTCAGGTGAGACCTTCTGGCTAATGCCCGCCATGCGTAAAAAGGAGCGCAACGGCCCTGGAATCGCAACACTCGCCGATTCGCTTGACCCGACCTTGGCGTCTTCTGCTGACACAGAATCAGACGGAGTGGTACCTTGAGCGGCCGCAGCGACGCTCGAACCAACGGAAACAGCGACAGCCAACAGGGCGGCAAGGCGGAAAGGGTTAGCGAATCGATTCGCAGGTAAATCGTTCAAGAGGAAAGTGCGAGCTTTCAAGATTTCCTCCCCGGAGCGGGTTCGAACCTGGACGGCACAGTTGAGATGCGCGGAAGGAAGATTTGGACCCGAACGAAGCCAAACCCAAAACGCGCACTTCCGACGACTAGTCGCCTTTCACGACGAAATCAATGAAGGGAGTGAACTTATGGCGAGCCATGCATCCTGGGGGGACGGTGGCATTCCTCGACATTGAGCACACGACGAATAGAGTCGCCCTTGCTCGCACTATTTAAGCCCTAACTGCGCTTATGTCAAACAATAAATTGTCAAAAATACGTCCTACCGGGACTACGCCCTCTAAACCTTGTAAGGGCGCGGTTGATCGATCGCCTCGGTCCCTCGCTTTCGATTTAGACTGTCTGTGATAGTTCAGGTGATATCGGTTATTGCGATTTATTCTCGATAAGAATAGCGGCTCGCCGACGATTGACCTGCGTTTTCAAACGATGCTAGCATCGCGTTCGAGTGGGGAAAAAAGAATGAGGAAGGTGTTATGTTTCTTCCAAACGCTCATTCTCGCTGCGTGCAGCGCGGCGGCTCAGGAGCCACCAGTCTTGCCGGACTTACCTCTCCTTGTGCTTGACGATTTCTCTTCTGGCATCCGAGGCCAGATTCAAGATTCGTATGCTGACGCCCGCGCCCGCCCGGACGACGACACCGCAATCGGGCGGTTGGGCATGATTCTCCAGACATACGGTCTTTTCCAAGAGGCAGCAGTTTGCTATCGGCGGGCCGTCCGGCTCGCGCCCTCAACGTTTCGGTGGGCCTATTATCTGGGCACCGTCGAGAGCGCCGGCGGACATTGTGACGCCGCTGTCGCTACCCTTCGCACCGCACCGCGGGTCGCTACCGAGTATGTACCGGCGCAATTGCAACTAGCTAACTGTTTGCTCGCTTCCGCCGACTGGAGCGGAAGCGAGGAACTCTACAGTGCGATCGTGAAACAACACCCTGAGAATGCCGATGCCTACTACGGACTGGGGAGGGTTCGCGCGGCCCGCGGCGATTTCACCGGGGCGGCCGATGCCTACGGTAAAGCGTGTGCGTTGTTGCCGGACTTCGCAGCTGCCCATTACGCTCTCGCGTTGACCTATCGCACGCTCGGTCAGGATGGGAAGGCTGAGGAGCAGGTTCGTCTCTTTGAGAAAAATAGGGATGGGGCTCCTCCGTCGAATGACCCGCTCCTGAATGAGGTTCGGGCGCTCAATCTGAGTGCTACGAATCAGGTGCAGATAGGCATCGAGCTCGAGCGGCAAGGAAGGCTGGAAGAATCCATCGCCGCCCACGAGAGGGCTTTGGAAATCGATCCGAGATTGGTTCAGGCGCACGTGAATCTGATCGCGCTTTATGGGCGGTTGGGTCAATTCAAAAAGTCGGAGGAGCACTATGAAGCCGCGGTGCAACTCGACTCGGGCTCGACTGAAAGTTATTACGATTATGGAGTGCTTCTACTAGGCAGGGAAAAATACGCGCAGGCAGAAACGGCCTTCCGGAAGACCATTGAAATCGATCCATTTCACACCGGCGCTCACAACGATCTTGGTTTCCTCCTGGAGCGAAAGGGCAAGTTGCAGGAAGCCGCGCAGGAATACCGGAAGGCGCTCGAAAATGGTCCCAACAGCCGCCAGGCTCATTTTAATCTGGGTCGAGTCTTGGTGAACCTGCAGAAATACACTGAGGGAATTCAGGAACTGACCAAGACGCTCGAGCCGAAAGACCAGGACAGCGCGCGATACGCTTACGCTCTGGGTGCCGCGCTCGCACGTTCTGGTGATCGCGAGAATGCCTTGCTCTATTTGCGTGAAGCGCGCGATCGTGCCGAAGCACAAGGCCAGGCGGAACTCCTTGCGAGCATTGAGCGTGATCTCGGCCGTCTTGATGGGCCCGGAAAGCCCCAGTGAGGCCGACGAGACGCGGCACCCTGGGACGGCGCGATTTCTTGGGGCTGTTCTCCGTCGGACTGGCCGGCCGCGCAAGCTGGCCATGGAATATTGCTAGGAGTGTTCCCTCAACTGTTCCTTTATTTCGCGAAGTGGCTGAGGAAGTCGGCCTCAAGTTCCGCCATTTCACCGGCGCAACCGGTGACTTCCTGATGCCAGAAATCATGGGGGCGGGCGTTGCGCTCTTCGATTACGACAACGATGGCGATTTGGACGTCTATTTGCTGCAGGGCACGACCTTCGATCCTACTCAGGATCCGCGCCGTGCGAAGTTTCCTCCCCCGCCCGGATGGAAGCCCGGCAATCGGCTGTTCCGGAATCTGCTGAGCGAGACCGGAAAGCTTCAGTTCGAAGATGTCACGGAGAAGGCCGGCGTCGGCCACATCGGTTACGGGATGGGAGTCGCCGTCGGGGATTACGATAACGACGGATTCCAAGACCTGTACGTCACAAATCTTGGCCGCAACATTCTGTACCACAATAACGGCGATGGCACGTTCACTGATGTCACAGCGCAAGCTGGTGTCGATGATCCTCGTTGGAGCACGAGCGCGGCATGGGTCGATTTTGACCGCGACGGGCACCTCGATCTTTTTGTAGCGAACTATCTCGATTTCAACGTGAAGGGCAACAAGCAGTGTTACGCGTCAACGGGCGAACGAGATTACTGCACGCCGAAGATGTACCAGCCCGTGCCGGCGCGTCTGTTCCGCAATCGCGGTGATGGCACGTTCGAAGATGTCACCGAAGCGGCTGGAGTTGGAGCAGCTGTCGGGCCGGGCCTCGGGGTTGTATGCGCGGACTTCAACGGCGATGGTTGGCCGGACATCTACGTTGCCAATGATGGCGCCGCGGCTCACCTATGGATGAACCAGCGCAACGGCACGTTCAAGGAGAGAAGCCTCCTTTCGGGATCTGCCTATAACGCCGAGGGCGCCCCGCAGGCCGGCATGGGCGTGGCTGCGGGCGATTTTGACAATGATGGGGACGAGGACATCCTCAAAACCAATCTGGGCAACGAAGGCTGCAACCTCTATGTCAACGATGGTCGTGGAAATTTCTATGACGCGTCAGCGGAGCTTGGCCTGCTGCTGCCGACTTTTCCCTATACAGGTTTCGGCACGGAATGGATTGACTACGACAATGACGGTCGCTTGGATCTGTTTATCGCCAACGGCGCCGTGAACCGCATCAAGTCATTGCGAGGAAGCGCATATCCTTTTAACCAGCCGAACCAGTTGTTCCATAACGACGGCGATGGAAAGAAGTTTCGCGAAGTGACTGGAGTAGCTGCGCCCGCGCTTGCATTGTCCGAGGTAAGCCGCGGAGCTGCTTTCGGTGATATCGACAATGACGGCGCCATCGACATTGTGGTAGCCAACAACAATGGTCCCGTCCGGCTGTTGCTGAACCAGACCAGATCCCTGAACCGCAATCACTGGCTCCTGGTTCGCCTGGAAGCGGCTAACGGAAATCGCTTTGGGATCGGTGCCAGGATCGAAGTTCAACAACGCGGACGAAAGCTCGTGCGGCGCGCTCACACGGATTCGAGCTATCTAAGCGCGAATGATGTCCGCGTGCACTTTGGCCTGGCAGAGGACCCGAGGATTGATGCATTGATCGTCCACTGGCCGGACGGCCGCACCGAAGCCTGGGACAAAATTCAAGCGGACCGAATCATGACGATTCGTCAGGGGACCGGGCGGGTTGTCAGAGGGTAAGCGCTAAGGTTCAATCGCGCGCTTGACGAGACACCGGGAACTCTGGCACCGAGTTTAAGACTGCGATGGTGGGTGTCTCAGGCGAACCGCGATGCGGCGGGCCGGAAATGGACTCGATCAGAAATCGCGGAGGCTTGAGTGCTGGAATCTCAAAGTGTTTCTCAAGCGCGATCGAGCCGGCGCCTAGAACGCTGGCTTCGGCGCCCAAGCTCCCAAAGCGGATTTTCACATTCTCCGTTGAATAGCTTAGCGCCTGCCTTTTGACTACCTTTTTCACTTGTTCCAGCAGACCCTGCCCCGCGAGCTTAAGCCGCTGGTCAAGGACAAGAACTGACGGATTAAAAAGGTTAACTAAGTTGGCGAGGCCCAACCCTAAGTAGTTCGCCGCCTGTTCCACAATAGCGCTGCAAGTCTTGTCGCCCATCTCCGCGGCCCTGAGCACCATCCACCCCGAAACGGCGCCGGGATCACCTCCAGCCAGCGATATCACGTCGGACCCGCTTCCTTCGGCGATGGCCTTGCGGATTCTCGCCTCGATGGCGGCCGCTCCGGCGAGCGTCTCCAAACAACCGAAGCTGCCGCACTTGCATGGCGGGCCTTCCTCCGTCATGTGCGTATGACCCAGCTCTCCCGCCGCGTAGCCAGCTCCGAGGATCAGCTTTCCGCCACTGATGATCCCGGCGCCGATCCCGGTCTTGCCATACTCCACATAAATCATATCGTCGGCCATCGCACCTGCGCCGAGCGTTCTCTCCGCCACTGCCTTCGCACCAGCGAAATTCGCGAGCAGCACCGGAACTGAAAACTCTTTCTCGAATATGCGTCGCAGCGGCACGTGTTTGAAAGACTCGATGGTGCTAGACATTACCATCGTGCCCTCCTGACTATTCACCAAGCCTGAGCCGGCGACGCCGATTCCCAGAAGCGATTCTGTTTTGAGACCGGCCTGCTGCACGGCTTCGTGCGCGCAAGATAGAAGCTGATCCGCCAAGCCGTTCATACCTCCTTCTAACCGCGTGGCTTCACGCACCATCGAGTGGATTCTGGGACGAAGATCCATCACTGCCGCGAGCACGGCTTCGTCGTCGAATCCTATTCCCAGCAGGAAGCCGTGCTCCTCGTTGAGGCGAAGCAGAACCCTCTTCCTGCCCATCGAGTTGTCAGAGCGACCTGCCTCAACCAACCTTCCCTGCTTCAGTAAGTCTCGCGCAAGCCCGGAGATGGCGCTACGCCGCAGATGGGTGAGTTCATGGATCTCGACTTGAGAGAGAGAGCCGAACCTTCGCACCAAAGCCTCGACTACGTGCAAGTCGCGTTCACGCTGGGTCTTGCAATGCTTCATTCGATACATTGGACGCTTCTACCTCGCCTATTCCACCGAGCGTTGAAGTACATAAATCTGAAAACATAATTAAGTCACCCGCATCTTCGACATTGTGCACCAACTTAGTTCGAAAAAGTAATAAAAGTCCTTGACAAACTGGTCTTCCCATTGATAGCTTCCGCGCAACGTCGGGGTTGTGGCGCTTTCTTTACGTCGAGGGTTGCCTATAAGGCGGACTTTCGCCGGATAGCAACAAACTCAGCCAAAATCGCAGCGGTGCACTGCTATCGGCCTTCTGGCGCGCCGCCGAGTTGAAGCTTGATTGCCGTCGTAGACCCGTTTGGCCAGGCCCAGGACGCAACGAAGTCGAAAATAAGGAGGCGGGGGATGTCGAAGACCAAATTACGTATTTCGCCGCTGTTTTTCTTTGCTCTCAGCTTCTTAATGCTCGGATACGCGCGCGAGGCGAGTGCTCAGGTGTTGTATGGGTCGGTAACCGGCACGGTTAGCGACCAGAGCGGCGCGGCGGTGCCAAAGGCACACGTAACGCTTACCAACCGCGCTACTGGCGTCGCACGCCAGACCGATGCCGACGAGAATGGCCACTATTTGATTACCGACGTTCCGCCCGGGAGCTACGACCTCAAGGTCACCTCCAGCAGCTTCAAGCCTCTGACCCAAACAAATCTGACAATCATGGCGAACACTGTTACGAACGCGGACGCCGGCTTGCAGGTCGGTGCGCTCTCGGAGCAGGTCACCGTCGAAGCCTCTACTGTCACTTTGCAAACGGAAAAGACCGACCTACACACAGAACTCACTGAAAAAGCGATCCTGGACATGCCTCTCAATCAGTATCGGAATTACCAGACTTTGATCAATCTGGTGCCCGGCGCGACGCCAGGTGCATTTCAGAACGCCATTGCTGACACTCCGGAACGTGCGCTGACCACGAACATCAATGGCACGAATCGCAACAATAACAACACTCGTGTCGATGGAGCAGCGGATGTTTTTGTTTGGCTGCCTCACCACACTGTGTACGTGCCGCCCGCGGAGACCATTCAAGAAGTCAACATTTCCACGAACAATTTCGATCCTGAGCAGGGTATGACCGGTGGCGCGGCGATCACGGTGATTACGAAATCAGGGACGAACCAATTCCATGGCGTCCTGTTTGAGTACCACGAAGATTCAGCTCTCCGAGCCAGACAGTTCTTTGAAACTACGGCGAATAGCCCCAGTAAGGGCCGAAGCGTCCTTAACGACTTCGGCGGCACGTTCGGCGGCCCTATAAAGAAGGATAAGCTGTTCTTTTTTGGCGGCTTCGACGGCACGCTTGAGCGTGATGCGCGCAATACTGGTCTTACTACTGTCCCGACTGCGGCCTTGATCGCCGGAAACTTTACCGGGACGGGGACAACAATCTATAACCCGCATACAGGAAATCCTGATGGAACGGGTCGCACACCGTTCGCCAATCAGGCTGCCATTCCCGTCGATCCGATCGCGGCGAAGATCCTGGCGCTACTCCCGGCGCCCAACGTACCCGGAGCAACGACAGTCAACAATTATTTCAAGTCGGCGACCCAGGCCCTCAATCGCTACAATTATGACGCCAAAGTCGACTTTAACCGTACGTCAAGACACACCATCTTCGCCAAGTACAGCGCCATGAAGTCCGTCTTTACCGGTCAGCCCAGCCTGGGTCAGGCTATCGGAGATTGCGCGTGCGATGGCGGGCTCGGAAATTTCCACGCTTTCGTGCAGCTAGTCACGGTGGGGCACACATTGACACTCTCTCCGAACCTTGTCGTGGACGGCAGTATCGGCTTCACGCGCATGAGCGAATATGGCCAGACTCCAGACTTTGGTACGAATATCGGATCAGACGTGCTAGGCATTCCCGGTACCAATAACGGCTCCGACCTCCGCAGCAGCGGGTTCCCCATGTTCGGGATTACCGGCTATGCCAATATCGGGAACTCCGAAGGATGGAATCCCGCGTTTCGCAATGATTGGAGCTTCACGACGTCTCACAACGTGAGGTGGTCGCACGGCAAGCACCAAGTTAGCGCGGGAATTGACATCGTCCACCATCACTTAAACCATTGGCAGCCGGAACTTGGCGCGGGCCCGCGTGGCGAATTTGATTTCGGCGGCGCTGTGACCGCGCTCAATGGAGGCGCTGCACCCGACCAATTCAACGCTCTAGCGCAGTTCGAACTTGGCCTTGCGGGCGAAGGGAGTACGGCCGCCGGAAATGGCGTCGGCGTAGGCAAGAGCGAGCAATTCATCAAAGCAACAGCCCGGGAATGGCAATATGGAGTGTTCATCGGCGACCGCTATCGCGTCACCAACAAACTCACTGCCACATTGGGTCTGCGGTATGAATACTATCCGCTGATGACTCGGAACGGTGCGTTTAAATTCGACCGCCTTGATTTCACGACAGGTAACGTACTCCTCGGCGGCATCGGCAGTAATCCCGACCACCTCGGTGTCACCACCAGCAAGAAGCTGTTCGCTCCACGAATCGGATTGGCATATCAGGTCAACAACAACACCGTAGTGCGAACAGGCTTCGGAATCACCGTTGATCCGTTGCCCCTGGCGAGACCGCTGCGCGGTTTCTATCCCCTCACGGTAGGCTCGAATTTTGAGGGATTAAACAGCTTCCGGCCAGTGACATCGCTTTCGCCCATAGCGGCGCTTCCCGGCGGGGCCATTCCAGTCGGAATCCCGTCAGTCTGCTGTCCGGACATCAGCACCGGCGTTATCCCCCTGCCTGCGCAGGCACTGGAGCGCAGCGTAGGCCCTGGCGAGTTAAAGCGGGGTTACATCGAATCCTGGAACCTGACTGTGGAGCGCAAGCTGCCTGGTAACTTTCTCGTATCGGCCGCTTACGTCGGTACGCAGACGGTTCATCAGTTCGCCGATCTAAATGTGAACGCATCTCTCCCGGGCACCGGCCAAGCCGGGCAGCCGTTCAACAAACCGCAGTTCGGAAATCGCACTGCTGACACCCTTTTTTTTCAGGGGTACTTGAGCGCTAACTATCATGCGCTTCAGGTTGCCGTCAATCGCCAGTTCTCTCACGGTCTGATGGTCAAAGGAGCTTACACATACTCCAAAGCCATTGACATGACAGACGACGATGGCTGGGCCTCAGTTAATTGGAACGATCCCAACGCCTTTCGGCGTAATCGTGCCAGGGCGGGTTTCGACACACCTCATATCTTCCAATTGGCTTACGTCTACGAATTGCCTGTCGGCAAGGGTAAGTCATGGGCAAGCGGGGGCGGCGTGGCCACGAACATCTTAAGCGACTGGCAGGTTAGCGGGATCTTCAGTGCGGTCCACGGCCAACCTTTTTCCTTGACGGCGTCCGGGGCGTCGCTGAACGCCGTCGGCCAGCGTCAAACTCCCAATCAAGTTGGCTCCGTTAAGAAGCTGGGTGGAGTCGGCACAGGCCAACCGTTCTACGACCCCACGGCGTTTGCTGCCGTATCCGCTCCTGCGGTGTATGGCAACGTAGGCCGCAACACGCTGTATGGACCCGGTGCAGTGAACATGGATTTCAGCCTGTTCCGTACCTTCAATGTCACTGAGCGTTTCGCCTTGCAGTTCCGCGCCGATGCGGCTAACTTATTTAATACGCCGCATTTCATCAACCCGGGGAGTAACACAACCAGCATTGCGGATTCAAACTTCCTGACCATCACTAGCGCGAAAAACGACGAGCGGCAGTTCCGCTTCGGTTTACGACTCTCGTTCTAAATTCACAGACTCCGGTGGGGGCACGTGAAAACGTGCCCCGCACTCTCGAAGAGCGCAGGCCCAACCGCCTGCGCTCTTTCTTTCTGTGTTGCCACTTAAATGTGCGAAGCAAGCCACTTCGTCCCAGGGGCAGCGCATTACTGTTGCCCGTCTTCGCGAGCCCACACAGCCATATCCAACGCACGTAAACGCATCTTAGTAGGAAGCACAAAAGCAATCGAAGGGAACATCGACAGCAAGGTTTTCGCGGCGCCCCGAAGCTCATATTCCGCGGCCACCTGCACGCCGACTGGCCCCCCGTCCAGTTGTCCTCGCGTACTCCCGCTGCTATCGTTACCCCGAGCGCGCCTGCTGCGCGCAGCAACGTAGACGGGTCAGCCATGAACCTGCCGCTCCCAGTCCGACCGCACTCCCGACGCCCGCCCACTCTCGTCTATTCCGAGCTAAATAACCTAGACGCGAGCGACAAGATGGCTCACGCGGTCCTGCCCCTAATAAGGACCTTTAGAATCAACACTTGCAAAAGTGTAACAAAACAAATGATTTTAACTCCCTTTAGAATGAACACTTATGCAAAAACCGGGGGGAGGGGGTAGTTGACACTTTGGGAGGAAGCCAACCATGGCTAAGCCGGCTCTGGCCACGGGAACGTTGATGAAAAGTTTGCTGCCAATCCTCTTTTGTCTGGCCGGCCTGTTCGCCCCCGTGAGCGGATTCAGCCAATCCGATGATCTAGCCGAGAAGTCGCAGCGTGCCAAGGAATTCATGGCCGAAGGCAAGTTTACAGCGGCCGTCCCTCTCTATCGTGAACTGAATCTCGCTGTGCCGAACAATCCGGGCCTCCTTTTGAATTTAGGCATGGCGCTCCACATGGCCGGGGACGAAAGCCAATCGATTCCGCCGCTGAAAGCCGCAGTAAACCTCAATCCCAAACTCGCGCCCGCATGGCTCTTCCTTGGCGCCGCCCGCCTACAACTCGGTCAGGCCACCGGTGCCATCGAGGCGGCCCAGAAGGTCCTAACCCTCCAGCCGGATCACCCAGGCGCGCTGGAAATTCTCGCGACTGCTTTGCTGTCGCTCGGACGGCTCGCGGAGGCGGCGGAGCAGTACCGGAAGCTCGCAGACCTTGCTCCTGAGAGTTCGCCGGCCTGGTACGGACTGGGGCGCAGCTATGAATCGCTCGCCGGCCGCGCCTTTGACGATTTGCAAAAAGTTGCGCCAGAGTCCGCATACTGGCTGGCGCTGGTGGCGGAAACGCGACTCCGCGAGCAGCAGCTTTCCAGCGCTTTCTATTTCTACCGGAGTGCCTTAGAGAAGATGCCCACCATGCGTAGTTTGCACGCAGGTGTGGCGGAGGTCTATCGCCAGAGCGGCCATCCAGACTGGGCTAGCCTCGAACAGGAAAAGGAGCGGCGGCTTCCCGAACCCGACTGCCATGCGCAGACGCTCGCGTGCCAATTTCGCGAAGGGAAGTTTGTGGCGCTTCTCGCCTCTGCAAAAGGCTCGGACACTCCCGAGTCATACTACTGGCGCTCGCGAGCGTATAACGAACTGGCCCTCCAAGCGTTTACTCGCCTCGGCCAATTGCCGCCCTCTTCGCAACAGCATGAGCTGAAAGCCCACATCTTCAGTGGCCAGAAGAGATACGCCGATGCCGCTCAGGAATGGCGGGAGGCCCTCAAACTCTCGCCCGCAGACAAGCAGATTCAGAAGCAATTGGCCATCAGTTTGAAATTCAGCCAGGATTACGCTGGCGCCTTGCCATTGTTTCAAGGCCTGCTCCGCGGGCAGCCGGGCTCGGCGGAGTTGAACTATCTTGCGGGCGAAACCCTGCTAGACCTGCAGCGCGCGGAAGAAGCGATCCCTTTGCTCTTGCGCGCTGTGGGCCGCGATCCGAAGCTGATCGCGGCTCGCAAGGCGCTGGCTCGCGCATACATTGCCGTCGGGAAAGCCAGCGATGCCATACCCCATCTCAGAGCAGCGCTCGCTGCGGACGAAGACGGCAGCTTGCACTATCAACTCGCAAGAGCTTACCAGGCAACTGGGCAGACTGGTCTTGCCAAGGAAATGCTTGAGGACTATCAGGAGATCCAGCGTTCTGCCGCTGTGGCGACAACGACGGCCCGGCGAGATACGGAGATAACACCGCCTTAGAAAAAGCCGTAATGCTGGACTATTTCGAGGGCTCGCGTACTTCGAGAACCTGGTTGGTGACAACGTTTCGCAGGACCTGAACAATGCCGCTTGGCCAACGAATCTCTATTTTCTCAATCTTCTCGAGCTTGCCGGTTCCGAAATGCACATCTCGTGGACTCGAGGAGGCGTAGCCTACCGCCGTGGTAACGTGATTCCACTGATCGCCCAACCGAATTACCGCACCTATCCCGTCTCGGTTACTTCGGGTACCGATCAACTTGAGAATCAACCAGTGGTTGACCTCCGGGCTGATGTTTTGCCAGAGCTCGGCCGGTTCACCCAGAGCGCTCACCGCAATGTCGATTCTTCCGTCGTTGTTGAAATCCGCAAAGGCGCAACCGCGGTGGGCCCGAGAGAGCGTAAAACCTGCTTCCGCGGAAACGTCCTGGAACGTACCGTCTCGAAGATTTGCGAACAGACTGTTGGGCTGCTTGTAGTGCGTGGACTGAAATAAGTCAATCAGGTCATTGACATCGGAATTAGCGGTAAAAAGATCTTTCCAACCGTCGTTGTTAAAGTCAACGAAGCCGTTGCTCCAGCCGCTGCGCGTGGTGGTAAGCGTGGCCAGTCGGCTCTGATGCGTCGCGTCCTGGAATAAGCCTTTGCCCAGATTCTTGAACAATGGGAACGTTTCGCCCGCCAGGGCCGTGATGCTGAGGTCGGGTAAGCCGTCGTTGTCGAAGTCGCGAAAGTCTACCCCCATGCTCGCCACGGGCAGGCCGTTATTGGTAAGCGCCACGCCGGCTTCCAGCGCAACCTCTTTGAATGTTCCGTCGCCTTGGTTGTGGAACAGGAAGTTCGGCATATTGTCATTCGTCACAAAAATGTCCATCAGGCCGTCGTTGTCGTAGTCGGCGAAGGCAACGCTCATACCGCGGCCGATGTGCGCGCCGATGCCCGCTTTGGCGGTGACATCCTCAAAAGTTCCGTCGCGCCGGTTTCGGTAGAGCGTATTGGGGAGCCCCTCAAAATACTTTGGGTGGCAGTAGACCCGCAGGTTACGGTCACGCTCGCCGCAGTAGCGATCAAAGTCCGGCGTCCAGTGCGCATAATTGACCACGAACAGGTCCAGCCATCCATCGTTGTCGTAGTCGAACCAGCCGGCGGCCACAGACCATTTGTCGTGTTTTATTCCCGCCGCTTCGGTCACGTCCTCAAACTTGCCGTTGCCCTGATTGCGGTAAAGTATGTTTCGGTAGACGCCTGCGACGAACAAATCCGTATGGCCATCATTGTTGTAGTCCGCAGCCGCCGTGCCCATCGAATAGCCCGCGCCTGCAACTCCAGCCTCCGATGTAACGTCGGTGAAGCGCATTCCGCCGTCGTTTCGGTAAAGCCGGTTGAAAAACTTAGGTGAATCCTTTTCGAGCGAGGGAATCGACGCCCCGTTCGTGAAGAAAATGTCCGTTAGCCCGTCATTGTTGTAGTCAAATGCGGCAATACCGCCCGGCATGGTTTCGATCATGTGTTTGCGCGGTGTAGGATTGTTTTCAAGCACGAAGTCCAACCCTGCGCTATGGGCGATTTCGCGAAAGCGAATTGGAGCGAGCGTGGGAAGCGAACTTAAGTCGGATTTCTTTCGGCGGACCTGCGAAAAAAAAGAAGCGCAAGCCAGGGCGAGAAAATCTCTTCGACTACCCATCCGAAATGGGCTGCGCATGTCTCGAATTGTCACTGGCCTGCGGAGTGGTGTCCAGAATTTTTCCCGCTATCTTGAGAGATGGAGCGAGTCTGCCTATTCCTCTCCATCGAAAAGTAAGTATCGCCGCCGCGATTGTCAGGCGCGGCCGAGGACCAGCCGGTCCACACGATTGCTCACGTCACGTAGGTAGGACTCGTCGCCTTTTTCCAGTTCCGTCACGGCGCTGCCTGCGTATCCGATTTCAGTGAAGGCTTGGCGCACCGCTGGCCAGTCTACGTCACCGTCGCCAAGATTAACCCAGGCGTATCCGTCTTCCTTGCGCTTGAAATCCTTGAGGTGCACCTTCACGATCCTCTTGCCTAGCGTTCGAATCCAGTCCTGCGGATAGCCGTAAAGCAGCACGTTGCCGACGTCGAACCACGCTTTAATCCACGGACTATGGAACTCGTCTATGTAGGTGGCCATTTCGAGCGGGCTCAGGAGAAACCTGTTCCACACTTCCTCGATGGCGATCACGATTTTCAGATCTTCGGCAAGAGGAATAAGTTTGCGGATCTCCTGCTGGGAGCGCGTCCAAGCGTCGCGGTAAGAGATCTGCGGATTCACGACGGCGGGAACGAGCAAAACCGCATCCGATCCCCAGAGCTTGGCGTTATGAAGAGATGTGCGCATTCCCGCCAGGCTCTTTTCCCGCACGGCAGAGTCACTGGAGGACAGTGGATACTTCCAGTGGTCCATGTTCATGACGGAGTCAATCCGAATGTTGGCGCCGTCCGCGGCTTTCTTGATTTCTTCGGCCTTGCGTTCATCAGGCTCGGTGGGCGCTTGCACAACTTCAAAGCCCACGGCGCGCGCCAGTTTGAAACGGTCGGCATAACTGAGATTTTCGGGCAGCATGTCCAAGAGGACGCCCTTTTTTATGGGTGAGGGAGTAGGCGCCGGGGTCGTCCCCGCTCCGGCGTGCGGCGTAGTAGGGCCCGCCATCGCAATATATTCGGACAGGCCGCCGCCAAGACCGGCAGCACAGCCGGCGGTGACCGACGACTTCAAAAATTCGCGACGCGATGCTCGACGCATTTGCACCCCTCTTACGCGGCTTACCTGCTCACTCCTGCCAACTTGGCAAGGGTTCCGCTAGGTGAGTTTATTCAGGTCGATCTTCGGATCCCATACCTCGGTCGACTTCATGAGTTCGTCCCAGCTGACCTCGCGTCCTTTGTATGCGGCGCTACGCGCCAGCATGCAGGAAAAAGCAGATTCGGCGCCCTTGGCCGCTTGGTTATGGAATTTACCGCTGCTGATGCTCTCGACAAAGGCCTTCTTCTTTTCCGGATCGGCGAACTCGAGATTGGAGGTAAAGCTTCCGGTGACCGAGAACGCCTGAGGCTCAGACTTATCCTTGGCAGGGGAACCGGCAGCTTGCCACGGTTCGTCGCCCCAGATGCCGAGTGGGCCGGTGTAAGGAGACTGCGAAGTGCCCTTGGTGCCGAAGAACCGCTCAGTGACGTCCCACCAGCCTTTCGCAAATTGCGTCGAGCTGAAGGTCACGTCGACGTCGTCCGGATAATGGAACAGCACGTTGTAATTTCCAAACGCGTCGCCGTCGTTCGCAGGCCGGCCTTGACGCCCGCCAGTCGCAGAAGCCTTCAGCGGATGAGCTTTCAGAATCCAGTTGCAAATGTCGATCACGTGAATGTTTTGCTCCACGATGATGTCACCGGAAAGAACACGATCGTGTACCCAATTGCGCAAGCGATGCTCGGCAGGTGAAGCGTTAGGCCACGCTGGCCGGTCAATGTAGCCGGTGAGATAATGAGCCTCTCCGCAGACAATCTTACCGATTGCCCCATCATGGATGCGCCGCACCATTTCGACGAATGGGGGGCAATCGCGAATCTGGAATCCGACATCCAGGCTGAGCTTGCCTTCCGCGCGCTTGCCGATTTCGATCACCTTCAATGCGCCAGGAACATCAACAGCGACGGGCTTTTCGAGATAGACGTGTTTTCCTGCGGCCACGACGGTTTCCAGATGCTTAGGATGGTAATAAGGCGGAGTGGCGATGACGATGGCGTCCAATTCCTTGGACCCAGCGATTTGCTGATACGCGTTGGGGCCAAGGAAGAGTTGCGACGCATCGATCGCGGCGTAACCTTTATCTTGTTGGATTTTATCGAAGTGTGCGCGGGCGGTATCGAGCTGATCGCGAAATAGGTCGCCGAGCGCCACGACGCGAGCCCCGCCGGTGTCCACGAGATTCGTTGCGTCCTCAGTCCCGCGCCCGCCGCACCCAAGCAGGCCAACTCGAATTGCGGAGTTCGCTGCCGTGCCATGCACCAGCGCGGGCCTGATAAACATGGCGCCGGCCGTAGCTGCCGCTACTCCGATGAATTTACGGCGGTCGATTTTGTCCGAAGAGTTCGGTTGCTTCTCCAAGTTCTTTGACATTTGTCCTCCTGATGCTAAGTAGGTTCGCTTGCGATGCTCCCAGCGAATCCGGTGCACGGATTACTTAAAGCAATAAAAATCCGAATACTTCGCAGGGCTATACAGCGGAACTATCCGATTAATCGTTCCAGATAAGCCTTCGCAGCCCGCACATCTTCCACTTGCTGCGCCCCAGAAATTTCTCGCTCGATAGTGACCGCGCCGCGATACTTCAGCTCCTTCAAGCGCGCGATAATGCGCGGAACATCCACCTTGCCTTTGCCGATTGCAACTTCTTCGCCCAGCTCCTTGGGGTTTGTCGGCCACAGCCCGTCCTTCGCGTGAATTCCTTGGACGTACGGGCCGAGCAATTCGATGGCGTCGACTGGGTTAGCCTTGCCGTAGAGAATTAGATTGGCAAGATCGAAGTTGACGCCCTGATTGTCCACACCGACATCCTGAATGGCTCGTACCAAGGTGATGGGAGTCTCCTGCCCGGTCTCATAACGGAAATTCTGGCCGTTGCGCTTGCAATAGGCGGCCACTTCGCGCATTGCCGTCACGGTTTCTCGGTATACCTCGTCATTGGGGTTTTCGGGGATAAATCCGCAGTGTGTCTGGACGGCAGGAATGCCACATTGCTTGGCGAAGTCCGAGGCTTTCTTGATGTGCGCGATGCGAGCTGCTCGCGTCTCTCGCGGAACCAGTCCTATCGTGAGGGGCCCCTGGTAAAAATCCCATACTTCTTTCCCAGGTCCGCCGACGACCAGCGAGGTAGCCTCGATCCCGTGCTTGTCGAAAGCCTGTCGTAGCCGTTCCGCAAGCCCAGGCTTGAAATCATCTACGAATGCCTGGCAGGTTGGCAGGCCCAAATCGTGGACCTTGGCCATCGTAGCGTCAGGGTCTTCGCCAACACCAATGATCAGGCCCAGACGCAGTGGCTTTTTACCCTCATTGGAGGCTGCCGGGGGAGCGGTCTGTGCTGTTCCAACTCCCGCCGCAATATCGTCCGGAATAGTTCCAAGATTCAGTGCGGCGACTGCCGCGGGGCTTAGGCTGGCCGCTAGAGCTCCGGCGGAAGTTTGAAGAAAAGTGCGACGGTTTTTTCTATTCATAGCATGAGTTTGCGAAAGAAAATTCTCGTGGGCGACACGCAAACAAAAATCACTTCTCCTTGATGTAAATGTCCTTCCATCTCATCTTCACGCCGCCTCCGGTGTGAATCTGCAAGCCAATCACGCCGTCGGTGAATTTCGGCGAGGCGTCATTGTAGTCCGTAACCTGAACGCCATTCAGATGAATTACGATATGATTGCCGCGAACCGACGCCCCAAGATCATTCCACTCGCCCGGCTTTAGCGCCTGCTCACCCTCGGGCGTCGGCATTACAACCCAGCCTCGGCCTCCACTTTCATAAAGCCCCCCGGTGTGTTTGCCCACACTGGGATCCACTTCCACTTGCATCCCTTCGATGTCCGGGCCGTGTTCCGGGTCGATGCCCGTGATCCGTGCGTGAAAAAATAGACCACTGTTGCCGACCGCCTCACCCTTGAATTTGAGTCGCAGATCGAAGTCGCGATAGGTCTTCTCAGTGGTTAGATAACCGTACTTGTTGGCTATGCTTTCGCATAGGATCGTGCCCTGTTCGGCGACCCACTTCTCATCCCCATTCTTCTTCCAGCCACTGAGGTCCTTCCCGTTAAAAAGAGGGAGCCACCCGCCTTCGCGAGGCGCTTGCGCTACTACAGTGACCGCCGCCATCAACACGATTGCGACAAACACGCCAATTCGTTTCACAATAAGGCTCCCATCTCTGTTTGCCACAGGTGGTGTCCCGTCAGCCGGAAACTCTATCATCAACGCCAGATGGCACAAACCAGTTTTGGCGGGCCGCTCAACGCCATCACCGCAGGCTATTTTCCTATCGAATCTGGCAGGCCCTTGTAGTATCGGAATCCTTCGACCGGCTTTCCGTCCTTCATTCGGATCGAGGCGCGCACCGAATCCTTCATTTGCTTTACCTCGACCTCTGAGAGGTGCGGCTGATACTTGTTCCAGCCGGGTCCAAATTGGCTAACGTATTTTGCGCCCCCACTTACTCTCTTTTCTACAAACTCGCTGATGTCAATCCAAATATTTTCGTCTTCCTGAGCGCCGTCATAAAACATGTATTCGGGGATCATGTACTCCTTGAGGCCGTCCTGAATAATCTGACCTTCGAAAAGGAGTCGCCACATGGCGGCCCGAGCCGCATCTGCGGCCAAGTACGCGGCCGTCCGGTGGTCCGACTTGTGCCAGCGTTGGTAGCGCTTGCCCGGATCAAAAGCGAATAGCACATCGGGCCGAATCGTTCGGATCAAACGCACCAACTTTTCCACGACTACCTTGCGATCTTCAAATTCGAGAAGCCCGTCGTCGTATCCTAAATTGATGTAATGCTCACCCGGAATGCCGAGTTCCGCCAGTGCAGCCAGTTCCTCTCGCCGGCGAATCTCGGCAAGCTGAGTGCGCGACAAATTCGGGTCTTGCGTTCCCACATTCCCGGTCGTCAGAGTCACAATATAGACTTGATCTCCGTGCGCTTGAAGCAGCGCCAGCGTACCGTGTGACATCGCATCATCGTCGGCGTGCGCACCGATGAGCAGGATTGTTTTCTTGGTCCATTTGTCAACAGGGACTTCAGGTTTGTGAGCACTCTCTTGGGCAGGGGCCAGCGACGGGAACAAAAAAGCGAGACATACTAAGAGCACTTTCCTCATAGAACCTCCGCAATGTCTTGGCTTACCACATCAATTCATGTTCACTGATGATATCTCGTCGGCGTCTGCCGCCAACTGTTGCAGATTGTCTTATCACAAGGAAACAGGGTTATCGACGTTTTCCGGTGTAGGCGTTTTACCTATCCCGTGCCGGCCAGTGGAAGACGCCTCCGCCGGGCATATCGACCACGTGACTGCTGGGCAAGATTTGGCAAAGTAGGTCCAACGGTTTCTAAGCAGAGGGTGGAGAGTTCGAATCTCTGATTTGTGCGAAAAGTCTTTGCGGGACGTCTGCTTTTTGACTTGTGGATCGACATAAGGGGATTTCATTTTGCTTCGTCCCTCTTCTGTTGATTCAATTGTTTGCCTGGGCCGACCAGGGAGCCGAGGAAAGGCCGACCGCTTTGTTCTATAAACCCGCGCGAGGTGCGGCAAATTGCCGCGGGCTCATCAGAACCGAGCCCCCAATGTTAGTAACTACAGGGCTATCAATGATTTACGGATTCCTGGGGACAGAGTTCGCTGGCGGCCATCTTGCATCTAGCTTTGAAGTAAAATTCCGTGATCACACGATGGAGCCAAATTCACAGCACGTCCGCGCAAGTTTCCCGACCAGTCGTGCGGTGCCTCTCTTGCTAGTCATGCCCTTTCCTATCGCTGATTTGATGAAAGAATCTGACGCTGTCCAGGAATCTGGGGCTGTCCAGGAAAGAGTACAGGGCAATTCTATGTGTTGTTCTGACCAAAGGCCGTGATCACCACAAAGATGAAGGGGACAAACAATTCGGGAACGGGCCGTCCGCCGCGCAGTCAGATCGCGTGGGTTGCTGGCCTGTTGTTTGTTTGCACGGCTGCGGGCGTCTTGCTTACTTGGCGTGTGCCCGGACTCGAGCTGTCTACGCAGAACTGGCTGGTCCGTGCCCGGGGACCGCTCCCGGTGCCCGATGACATTGCAATTGTGGCGATCGACGAAACGAGCCTCACACGTCTTGGGCGTTTCCCTTGGCATCGTGCGCTGACAGCTCAAATGCTGGATCAGCTCAGCCAAGCACGCCCCAAGGCCATCGCTTTGGATGTGCTGTTCAGCGAAGCGACAAGTAACGCGGACGACTCCGCCCTTGCGGCGGCCATCGCAAAGGCCGGAAATGTAGTTACTGCTGCTCAGCTTGCTCGCTCGGAATCGGGAAGGGTCGTCTGGCTTGGACCGTTAGCCGCAATTGAGAGAGCCGCGGCGGGAATTGGGCACGTGCATGTTTCAACTGAAGTTGACGGAGTCGCAGGAGCATTCCTGGTGCGGCAGGCAGATGACCTCGGGCAAGCCGAGTGGGCCATGGCTCTTGAGACCATCCGTGTAGGCGAAGGCGCGAACAGCCGGTCCATTCAAGAGCTGCCAGGGGCGCTGATGGTCGGCGGGCGAACCTTTCCCGTGAGGTCGGAAACCCATTCAATTGAGATTGAATCCGGCCGCCCGCGAAGTACCCAGCTTCTGCAGGCGAGCTGGATTCCAATTGAATATGTAGGGCCGACCGGCGCATTTGCTTCCCACACCTTCAGCTTTGTGGACGTTCTGCAAGGAAAAGTGCCGACTGCCGCATTTCGCGGAAAATATGTACTTGTGGGTGCGACTGCGGCGTCACTGGGTGACCGATTTACTTCGCCCTTCGTGCATATCGAAGGACCCGACGGGCAGCAGTATGGAGAATTTCTTCCAGGGGTCGAGGTTCTCGCCAACTCGGTTAACACCGTGTTGCGCGGGAGATCGTATTCAGAAACACCAGATTGGCTCGCAGCAATGTGCGGGGCGCTTGTGGCATTGCTCACGATGGGCGGGCTGTCCCTGGCGCAGGGTAAAAGGGAAAGTCTGAAGCAGCTTACGACGATAGTTGTGATCGTTATTCTGATACTCGGGCTCAGCTATTTGGCATTTACGCGGTGGCTAGTTTATCCGCCTATTGTGCCATCTATGGTTTCGTTGATTTTGGCACTTCCACTCATTTTGCTGCATCGGTCCTTCGCTGCCAGCAGCGAGCTGGATGCCCAGATTGGGCAACTGGTTCAAGCGCAGAATTGGTTGTGGCCTTCAGCCCACGACGCGAAGACCGATCCCGCTGCTCTGATCGCGCGACTTACAAGTGCGAGCGGCGTTGCGATTCTACAAACAGTGTCGCCAGGCCGATATCGCGTAATCGCTAACTCCGGAACTCCGCTATTACCCTCGGTTGCTAAGAGCCAGGGCTTGACCATTGACACTCCGCGGCCAGCAGGCCAGATGGAAGCGCAAAACCTGTTTTCGGGCAAAGCGGAGATCGTACATTTCTTTTATGAAGAACAGGACCCAGAGGCGCAACTAATGGCGACAATGAAATGCGCGCTGGGCAACGGCAATGCTCCAACCGGAATCCTCATCCTTCTCCATAAGATGGAACAGCGCATGCCACTCGAACTGATTCGTATTGCTGTGGAACTTGCTGGAGGGTTCCTCGTCTCGCTAGGAACGGATCGCTCCCAAGCTGTGGAAGCGGCTCAACTGCCCAGGCGGAACCTTTCGCGTCTGCTACCTCACGGCCTTGCCTGGAAAACCCGCGAATTAGGATCATTAAATCAGCGGATTCTGTCAGACTCGCGATTCGTTGATCAGTCACTGCGGTCTGTTGGCGATGGTTTGTTGGTCGCGGGAGTGGGAGGGCAGATTGTATTTGTGAATCGCAGGACCACAGAGATCCTCGGAATGAAGGAACGCTCGCTGTTGGGAAGCGATCTTTTCCAACGGTTAGGGCACTCTCAGAATACGCTAGTAGAAACGCTGGAGAGAGTGGTCGTCGATCGAGCGACGGTGGAGCGCGAGGCCACGTTCGGAAGGTCATCGCCTAAGCATTTTATCCTGCGTTTATCCCCTGTTTGCGAAAATGGCAACGAGCGCGGTGCAGTCGTGGGCATTGTCGTGTCCCTTTCAGACATCACCAAGCAACAAGAATTGCAAAATATGAAGACAGAGGTCATGACCTTGGTGACACACGAATTGCGTACCCCGCTCACCGCCATCCAAGGAATGAGCGAGGTACTCACGCAATTTGATGTTGACCCTGCCCGGCAACGCGAGATGCACGCGGCCATCAATGAAGAAGCTAAACGACTTGCGCGAATGATCGATGAATATTTGAATATCACCCGCCTGGAAGCCGGAGCGCGCCCACTGAGGAAAATGCCTTTGAGAGTGGAGGCAATTGTTGAGCGTGTAGTTCTGCTGCTGAACCCGCTCGGGGCAACTCGCGGCGTTCCGATCGGCTTCGAATTCGAAGATGGTTTGCCTGTGATCAAGGCCGACCCGGACTTGCTGTCTCAAGCGGTCACCAATATTCTCGCCAACGCGATTAAGTACAGTCCGTCAGCGAAAAAGGTACGGATAACCGTCCGAACGGACGGAAATGATATTTTGATCGAAGTGATGGATAACGGATACGGAATCGCGCCGGAGGATGTGAAACGTATTTTTGACAAATTTTATCGTGTACCGCGTGCCGAAAGCGCTGATGAACCAGGAACAGGCCTAGGGCTGACCCTTGTACGTGAAATCATGGAATCACACGGCGGGCAGGTAAGAGTCCAGAGCGAACTCGGGCGCGGCTCAACGTTTACTTTGCGGCTACCGATTGGACCAATCGAGACAAAGAGCTTCGAGCCTTAGAGATGACTAGCCCGTTTCACATTCTTGTCGTAGACGACCAGCATTCCATTCGCCTTATGCTGGAATCCGGGTTGTCGCTGAACGGCTTTCGCGTAAGCTGTGCACGTAACGGAGCTGAAGCCGTCTTAGCAGCCAGCACTAAAAAATTCGACGCAGTGATTAGCGATATTTACATGCCCGAAGGCGACGGCCTTGAAATGGTTCAGAAGCTTCGTACAGTTATGCCTTCCTTGCCTATCATTTTAATGACCGCCCAGGGCTCGGTCGAGTTGGCTGTCCGTGCGGTTGAGGAGGGCGCGACAGATTTTATTGCTAAACCCTTCGAGGTAAGCGCGGTCGCAGCATTGTTACGACGCCACCTCTCTGCGGTATCGGAGCCGGCCGACGCCGGCACTGACGTTTCCACCATCGTGGAAGGCATCTCGCGATCCGGTCTCGTAGGCAAGAGCCCCGCCATGGTTGGTGTGTACCGTCTGATTGCGCGAGCCGCCCGTAGTGACGCGCCGGTACTGGTGATGGGAGAGTCTGGCACGGGTAAGGAGTTGGTGGCGCGAGCCGTTCACGATTTCAGCCCGCGCGAAAAAAAATCCTTTGTTACCGTGAACTGTTCTGGCCTAACGGATACGTTGCTCGAAGCCGAGTTGTTTGGCCATACCAAGGGAGCGTTCACCGGAGCCATAGGAGAGCGTTCCGGGCTCTTCGAAGCAGCGGATGGTGGCACGATCTTCTTGGATGAACTTGCTTCAACCAGTGCAGGGTTTCAAGCCAGTCTGTTGCGCGTTCTGCAGTCCGGCGAAGTCAGAAGAGTAGGATCCACACAGACAAAACGAGTGGATGTTCGAGTTATCGGAGCAAGCAACGCATCGTTACGGGAGATGGCGGCCGCAGCGCAGTTCCGGCCTGACTTATTTTATCGGCTAAGCGTTATCACACTGGAGCTCCCGCCACTTCGCGAACGCGGAGGTGACGTCGATGTCCTGGTGGCTCACTTTTTGCGTGTTGCTACAGTGGAGGGGAACCCACCATTCCGGCTAACCCGCGAAGTAGCCGAAGCTCTACGTTCTTATCCCTTTCCTGGCAATGTGCGCGAACTCGAGAACGCGATTCGTCGCGCTGTGGCGCTTTGCCCTAACGACGTGATCACCCTGGACTGCCTCCCTCCTGAAATCGTGGCGACCACAGGAGCTCGCAAGGAAGACCCTACTCGCGACGACCGAACCATCATCTCCGATCGCCCTACCGTGGATGAGTTGCAGCGCCGTTATTTGCAGTTGGTGCTGGACGAGAATCAAGGAAAGAAGAGGCGCGCTGCGGCAGTTCTCGGACTCGATCGCCGCACCGTTCAGAGATTGGTGGCCAAGTATCGGCTGCGCTTTGTTTCCGAGGGTGAGACGGAAGAAAATACTGATACGGAAACGTCCGAAAACACGGACCGCGGGGATTCGTGATTGGTGTACCGCGATGGACGGAACTGTTTGGTGTACGCTACCTGCTCATCGTAGGGCTGGCGCTCACATGGATGGCTCATGCGGCGTATGCCCAGGTGTCGCCGGTCGAGGCTCGCATCGCAAGCATCAGCGGCAGCGTTTTGTTATCCAACGGTCTGCAGACTCCCGCCCCCGCAAAGCGCGGAGACGTGCTCACCCCTGGTGACGAGATCGACACACGCGGGGGAGGTCACGCCACCATAGAACTGACCGACGGCAGCCTCGTCGTGGTACGCCCGGGCTCTCGCATTGTGCTCAAAGACTTCCGGACTGCCCATTCGCTTCGCGAGTTGTTTGAGATTCTGGTGGGACAAGCGCGTGTAAAGATTAATCATTTTGGCGGCAAGCCAAACCCCTATCGAGTCAACAGTCCCACCGCATCGATCGCTGTTCGAGGGACAGAGTTCAGCATTGCCGTGAACGGGGTCGGCGATACAGAGGTCATTGTGTACGAGGGCCTCGTCGAGGTGACCAGTCGTTCGAATCCTGAGGACAAGGTCCTCTTGCACCCCGGTCAAGGCGTCATTGTCCGCCCCAATCAGGACATACACATCTTCGCGCCTGCTCCCGGTGGAGCGCGCGGAAGTCAGGAGGGCGGAGACAGCAATCAAGATCAGGGTTCTAGCGCAGGTAGTGATGTACAGCAGTCGGAAAATGCGATTTCACCCCAGACTTCTGCAGGGATTTATGATCGTTTCGTGGAGAACGTAATCGCCGCACGGCAAGGCCCTCTCTATCTTCGCTTTACGGCTTACCCGGATTCCTTTCTGGACAGTTCGGAGAATCCTGCCTATGCGACGGAGTTTTCAGCTCCGGCGGGGCGTTTCTTCTTGCTGCCGTCGCTTCGTGGCAGCCAGGGTGTCGGTGCCATTCAGTCCGACTTCTTTTCTAACGCCGGGAAGTCTGTCGACTACAGCCTCTCCCCCCAAGGGTCTTTCTTTACGCCGCTGCCCGACCACCGCACCGCAATCGGCGGCAGCGTGGCGGCGTTTCGAACCGGCACGCAATCGTTTGCAATAGATGATGCGGCAAATCTTTCTGGTTCCTTTTTTCCTGCAAGCACGATCGGAACGCTAGCATCGTCGGATACGACCAACAATTCTTTTTTTTCCGGTTCTCTCGCAGTGGCGCACGCCTTCGGAGAAGAAAAAAAGACGAGTCTCGGAGTCGGCGTGGACTATGTGAAAGGCTTGGGATCCTTCCTCAACTTCGTAACGCAGCAAGATGCATTTGGCAATATATCGAGCGAAAGGGTCGACTCAAGATCGAATCTGGGCGAGACTCGCCTGAAGGTCGGTGTATCACATGATTTTTCAGGGCAACGAAAAATCGGAATTTACTACAACCACGGCTTTGTCACCGCTGATTTCAAAAACGTTACCCATACGCTTAACGCACAGCCGCAAAGCTTGGATTTCACCCAGAGCACCGGGGAGTTCTCCGAGGTGGGTGTCCGATTTCGTGGAGTACTAACGCGAAAGCTGTTCTACGGAGCGCAAGCGTCCTGGTTTCTGCTTTCTTTGGATGAGCAGTTGAGGCTCTCCGCGATCGTAAATTCTCGCAAGCACAACCGAACCAGCGGATCAAGTTTCTCAATTGGTCTCGGCTATGCCCTCCATCCCCGTGTATTATTCACTCTCGACCTCGCTGGTGGATTTTCAAACAGCAGCAACGTGCGCGCGGAGGATGCGACCGGCAATCTCCTGGAGCGCAACCGCAGAAACAGTCCGTTTTTCTCAGCACATACCGCCGTCCAGGCAGATGTCTGGAGAAATCTGTTCGTCAGTGGTTCGCTCCTCACGGTGCGCCAGAATCTTCACAGAGACCTCACCCTCTACCCGGATCGTTTCGGGCGCCTGTTGACGGCAGATGGAAACTTCGCTCCGAACGGATATAGCAGCGATAGCATGATGTCCTACTATTCTGAGTTTGGCGTAGGCTGGCGCTTTAATAAGAATTTTCTGGCTGAATATATTTTGGCGACGGACTACGGCAAGAGCCGGCCCAGTCACGTCTTTTTACTCCGATATACCTTCTCTAGAAATGAGCGCCCATTCGCGCATTAATCCGCGCAGCTCTTTTTCCCTCTAGGCCGTTCGTTTGCGAACTTCGAATAGTCCCTCAACCTGGACCAGGCTGGCCCAAGGCCGAGTGGCAAGATTGAGCACCCTTCACTGTCCGGGGTGGCAGATCGCCGCAACGTTTTCGTTCTTTCTCGCGTGGAAAAAATTCCTACGTTTCCCTTCAACAACTTACTACGACATTTCGGTTCCGACCTGGCGTGCCAAGTGCACGCTTCCTCTGCGGCAGTTTAAGGAGCTGCCGAACTATGAAGAAGATGACTCTTACATTGTTTGCGATTGCAGCGCTGATGCTAGCGGGTGGCCGTGTGCTGAACCACAGCGTCAACTCAAATAGCAACAATAATGGCTCGGTCCTCCAGGCCGCCGACGACGAGTCCACTACACCTGATCCGGCAGGCGATCCGGATGGTCCGAACGGGCCCGACGGCGGACCGGACGGCACCGACCAGGAAGGCGGGCCGGGAGCCGCGTAAGAAAAGCAGCAAGTGACTCGCAAGGACGCGAATTGCACATTTCATCGCGTCTTCTGCGGGTCGACCCAGCCCTCACCCTTTGTCTTATGAAGAATCCATTCAGTTTTGTGGTGTATTCGCTGATTTTACTCGCCTCTTTGTCCCCACCAGTGTTCGCAGCGGATCAAACGCGCGGGTCTTTGATGGGACAGATCCGAGATCAGTCCGGCGCATCGATCGCTCACGCGGCCGTGACGCTCACCCGAGAAGGCCGCCCGATCGAAACCACGCTCACAAAGAATGATGGTACCTATGTCTTGACCAGTATCACTCCCGGTCACTACATCATTCACGCCGAGGCACAGGGTTTCGCGCCCGACGATAGCTTTGCTATAGATATTGCAGATGGCGAGTCCAAATCTCTTAATCTCACACTCCATGTTAAATCCCTCGAGGAGCGGGTCGAAGTGAACTCGGATCAATCGGAGGTGCTAAGTATTGAACGGACGGAAAACGCTGATCAAAACGCTTTATCCGGAAAGCAACTGGACGCGCTGCCGGATGATCCGGACGACTTGCAAGCAGACCTTCTCGCATTGGCGGGTCCGGGTGTTGGCAGAAATGGTCCTCAGTTCATCGTCGATGGCTTCACAAAAACGCGGATGCCGCCCAAACACTCGATTCGAGAAGTGCGCATTAACAGGGATCCTTTTTCCGCTGAACATGATCGGTTAGGGTCGGGCCAAATCGAGGTTTTCACCAATCCAGCGTCGAGCAGACTGCACGGGCAGGGTTTCTTTGACATCGGTGATTCCGCGCTGAACTCGCGTAACCCTTATGCCGTTAACAAACCCAGCGTTCAGACGCGCCGCTATGGAGCGAATCTGACTGGTCCGATAACCCAGAAACTGGCCTATTCTGTAGATATCGAACGGCGCCAGATCGGAGATGCGGCGGTAATTAATGCAAGAATCCTAAATTCGGCTTTAGATCCGATCAACTTCCGCCAATCGGTACTCAGTCCAAGCCAACGCACTTCTCTCAGCTTCCGATTGGACGACCAATGGAGTGCGAAGAATTCCCTGACCGCAAGATATTTGTGGTTTGACTCACAGCAGGATAACGCCGGCGTTGGCAGAATCTCCCTGCTCTCGAATGCCTATTCGTCCAGTATTGGGGAGCATGTTGTGCAGGTGTCGAATGTCACCGTCCTCAGTCCCCGAGCCGTCAATGAGTTCAGAGTCCAATACGCGAAATACGTCACAACGTTTGCCGCCGCAGATCGTACCCCAACCGTTTCGGTTCTTGATTCATTCGTGAGCGGCGGAGCTACAGTCGGGCCCTCACGCGCGCACCAGAATCGCCTCGAACTCCTGAACTACACATCTCTGTCCCTGCGAGCTCACGTTTTCAGGCTAGGAGCGAGGGTGCGAGCCACTCGTCTTGACGATGCATCTTCTGAGAATTTCAATGGCAACTTCATTTTTGCGGGAGGAGTAGCGCCTCGATTGGACGCACAAAATCAAATTGTTAAGAATTCTTCGGGCCAACCCGATTTGATCACGATCAATTCTCTCGAGCGCTATCGCCGGACCCTATTTTTCTCCCAGCAAGGCCTCTCGAATTCCGCAATTCGCCAATTAGGCGGGGGCGCTTCCCAATTTTTGCTCTCAGGCGGAAACTCGGCAGCCAGTTTGACCGAGGCTGATATCGGGCTTTTTGTTGAAGACACTTGGCGAGCCCGCTCAAACCTCACCGTCGGCATCGGACTCAGATATGAAGCGCAGACTCATTTGGGAGATTGGAGTGATTTCGCTCCGCGCGTATCGCTGGCCTGGGCACTACCAGACGGACCGGCGAAAAAGCGGAAAGTCGTGCTACGGATCGGCTCCGGTATCTTCTACGATCGATTCACTGAAAGCCTTGTCCTGCAAACTATCCGTTTCAACGGGAGCACGCAGCACCAGGTTCTCATCAACAATCCAAATTTCTTTCCAACAGTTCCCGCGCTCTCCGCTCTGGGACCACTTCAACCGATCGAAACCATCCGTCAGGCGGACCCCCGCCTCCGCGCCCCGCGCATCATCGAGAGCTCGGCAGGAATAGAATTTCAACTGCCAGGCAAGAGTGTTGCTTCATTGACCTATCGGACGACGCGCGGCATCCACCTGCTGCGATCCAGAAATACGACCGCGCCGCTTCCCTCCGCGCAGTCCTTCAACGTTGCAGCGGAACCTGCGCGCCCCATTGGAAATGTAAACACCTACGCGTATCAATCGGACGGCATTCTGAAACAAAATCAGTTCCTCGCCAAAATTGAAAGCCATTTCAGCCCAAACTTCTCTATCTTCGCGCAATATACCTACGGCCGAGCCTTTGATGACACGAATGGACCCAGTTCGTTTCCAGCCAATCAATACGACCTAAGCGCAGAATATGGGCGTTCCGCGTTCGACGTGCGCCATCGCTTTCTCTTCAGTGGAACGGCTAGGGCTCCCTTCGGTTTGGAGGTAAGCCCGTTTATCATTGTGCGTTCCGGTCTTCCATTCAATATCACTACGGGCAGGGACGCTAATGGCGACTCGCAATTCACCGATCGTCCCGCCATTGCTAGCGATCTCTCTAAACCCGGAGTGATAGTTACGCGATTCGGAGCGTTCGATCCGAACCCATCGGCCGGACAACCCATTGTTCCTCGAAACTTTGGACGCGGGTCGCCCTATTTCACTGTAAGTCTGCGGGTGAGTCGTGAGTTCAGCCTGGGCCGCCTGACCGTGCCAATTAAGGCGGAGCGCCCCTACAAACTGCGGTTATCCGTATCTGCTCGAAACCTGTTCAACACTAACAATCCTGGTCTCCCGATTGGAAACCTCGCGTCACCTCTATTCGGATTGTCGAATTCCATAGCCTACAGCTCCGGTCCCGACCGCCAAGGTGGCAATAACCGCTCCTTCGACTTTCAGGTTCTTTTTACGTTCTGAAATCAGAGCGATTGCTCTGCTTCCTATAGCGGTCATCGGCGCGAGAGGCAGATTGTCGCAAGTCGTTCCGCCTACGGCGGCACCGTGTCCCTCCCGAGTCACGCACCTCAGCGTATCTCATTGCAGCACAATGACTTAACGCGAGATAGGTGTGGCTTCTCTATTGCATTTAAGTAGACGCGGGCAAACAATCGCCGCTTGCCACTAGTAGCAAAGGCATTGCGCAATTTGTTTGGGACACACGCAGCACAGCAGCGATTCAGAGCAGCTTGGTCAGGAGAAAGAACAAACTATGCGAAGCAAATCCCCAGCGTTCGTGTTCGTTGCGGTGGGTCTGTTAACGGAAGCTTTGTCTGGAAGCGCTGTCCTAGCAGCAACTCCGCCTCCTGACGACGGCGCGCGTGCTGGCAAGACCGAACTCACTCTCTTTGCTGGCATCTCGGCTCCCGTTAGCAACGAAACCACCGGTTTTGGATTGGAGATCAAGACAGGCACCCCCATTGGCGGCCGCGCGCTCTACAACTTCAGCGATCACCATGCTGTCGAGTTCAGCATAGCCAACCCACTTTCGGTTTCGGCCAACTACGTCTACCACTTCTCTTCATTCCGCGGCAAATGGGTGCCGTATGCTACGGCTGGGATTGGCGGCGCTCGGCGCGAGATCGCTCTCAATGACAACAACCAACCTGCTCAACTAAATTCTAATTTGATGGAGACAGGTCCAGACCGCAGCCAAACCGCCTTCACCGGCAACTTTGGCGGCGGCCTGAAATATTTCTTTACGAACAAGTTTGCTCTCCGCTTCGACGTGCGTGATCAAGTCGGTAAATATAAGGGGACCTTCAGCAATGTGGCCGGTGTTCCCGGAGGAATCGTCACAGCCAGTAAAACGTTAAATGATTTGCAAATCACAGGCGGAATCGTCTTCCGCTTCGGCAAAAACTGAACAGACGAGGAGGGAATGCTAGATGCGCGAGAAATCCGACGACAACCAAAGACTGCTCATGCTGCTCGCTATTCCGATCGCCATCGAGTTTGGCCTCGCATGGACCCTCTACCTCCTGCTTTGGAAAGTGTGACGTACGCAGGACTTCGTATTAGGACGAGTTAACACCATGCACCACGTTTGAGTTGATGCACGAAATTCAGAAAGATACTCCGTACTGTCGGCATCAGCGTCCGCTCGACCCACTAGGCCCCTTTCAGCTCGACTGTGGGGGTATCCACCTTATGTTCATCAGGTGTTCTACTTATGCCAAAATGGGTACCTCACCGCCTTGCGTTCCCCTGATGACAGACTATGTTGCTACAGGTAGGCTGGGCCGCCTCTGGACGCTCTTTACCAAAGTCGTGTATTTGCCCTGAGATAGAGGAAGCCGTCCAAAACTAAGGCACTAAGGCCGTGGTGTGTCATGTCTCGGCAGGAGGGACGCATTGAGAAACGAATTCAGGTGGCAGTGCCTTTAGAGCTTTCTAGTTCGGAGGACCACGCCAGTTCGGAGAGTACGGTAACAGAAAACGTGTGCGCTCACGGTACACGCGTCTTAACACGACGAGTCAGGCAGCCTAATGAGCGAGTGATGGTGAGCTTCTTGGAGGGTGATGTACGAACCCAGGGCCGGGTCGTTTATTGTCAGCGACTGCTCGATGGGCGTTTTGGTGTTGGATTACAGCTTCAGGGAGTGGACGTGAATTTCGTTTCGACCGTTCAACGCTGGTCACAGAACCAGACGTGAAAAGGATTGCAGTTGGAGCCAGACGATGCACATAGGGCGGCTATGAGCGCGGTGCCCCAGCTCGGAAGACTGAAAAGCGTTTCAGTCAGTGAGAAAAATGAACACCTGCCGGAGAAACTGACTCCAGCTAGGTCGATCGCCGGATTTCTCCTGACGGACTTCTTGCTGAACCCCATCTCGTTCAATGCCGAGGCCATCCAGATTCTGAGTTATCCAGAGAGGCTTGCAGACCTAGCGCGCTCGGAGCTCTTCCTCGCGGAAAAGATTCGGTCGACATTGATAAGCACTCGGTCCTCAGGTGAATCACCTTTTGTCACCGAGTTTCGGTCAGGCAGGAGGCGTTATTTTTGCAGGGCCTTCGTCGTTGATTCCGGCGCCAAAGAGCCTTTTCGACCCAGCATAGCGATGCTACTCGAAAGAGGACCCTCCGGATTGATCCCGTTGTCGCGAGTTTGCCAGCAATTCAAGCTCACGCAACGAGAGCGGGAAGTGTTGGAGTATTTGCTGCAAGGCATGAGCAGCAAGCTAATCGCGAATCGGATGAACCTCAGCCCCAGCACAGTGAAGGCCTTTTTGCGGATGATCATGATCAAAACTGGTTCCTCTTCTCGCACCGCAATGGTTGGGAAAATTCTCATGACCCAACCATAGTCGTGGCTCGATCGCGGCTGCTGCAACTATTGAGCTCGTCAGGCCCATGTTCCTCGTTGCCGCAGCAAAGCTGGCAATTCTGCTTTTATAGATCCGCCGGACCCGTTTAGCCGATGATCGTGACTTCTACCGCTGAGCAGTAACTCGGCTGCACAATAATTGCCCCGCCAAGCACTGCAGGAAAAAGCTCGCACTCGGGAAATCGCTAGTCGGTCGCCACAGCTATGCGCGGCCCGCCTTCAGAACATCTGCCAGGGTGTGCGTTTACCCCGCTACTTCATCAACCGATTCCCCAACTTGTGCGAGTGCGGTGAGCCTGGAGGACTTGCACCAGCGAGAAACATGGGGTCACCCTTTACCTTGGTTATTTCCGTTGAACGAACGGACTAGTCCAATGGCCTAGTTCGTTTGGCCTAGTTCGTTCGCCTAACTCGGGCGGCTAAACCTTTTGTACGCGGGACTTTTCCCTGCACCGATTCGAGTAAGGACCGCATTGCGCCGTACTCTGGCATTAGCTACTGTGGCCGCGCGATTCACCTACAGGTGGTTGCGCGGCTTTTACGGGGGGATCTTGGAGATGGGAGTTAAGGGGCGGTAGCTTGGGCTGGGTCTGTCAGGGCCAACTGGAGATTGGTGTGGAGACGGAAAACATCCTTTATAAATGGTACGCGCTGCGGGTCAGAAGCCGACACGAGAATGCAGTTGCGAGGCATTTGGACGCCAGGGGCTTGGAATCGTTTCTGCCACTGTACAAATGCCAACGCCGTTGGTCTGATCGGTTTAAGGAAATCGATGTCCCTCTTTTTCCTGGGTACGTGTTCTGTCATTTCAACGTGGTGAATCGGCTCCCGGTTCTTACGATTCCTGGAGTGGTCCATGTGGTGGGAATAGGCAAGATTCCGGCGCCCATAGATGAAATGGAGATTGCTGCCATCCAGGTTGCCGTGAGATCCGGATTACCCAGCCAACCCTCGCCGTTCCTGCGGATCGGCCACAGGGTGAGGATTGAGCATGGTCCGCTTCGTGGCATAGAGGGGATCTTGTTGGGTTTCCGAGGGCATCAGCGTCTCGTGTTGTCTATAACACTTTTGCAGCGATCAGTCGCCGTTCAGGTTGATGAGGCTGGGGTTCAGCCCATTCCTCTGCAACACCGGGCGTCCAGTGCTCTTTTGACGTCTCAAGGTGTTTCGACGCAGCCCATTGCCTAGACCGCATTTGGCATTCCTTTGCGCGAAATCCCCTATCAATGTTTCGTACGTGGAATCTATCTCGTGACGGATTCTTTTCAGCAAGCTGTCCATAGCCTCCGGCTGAAAAGCGATCGATTTTCAGAACTACCGTAGCAACGACTAAAAAGCATGCAACTCATTGTGTTTGTCGCCGCCCTTGTAGCATCAGCAACGTTTACGCGCTGGGTCCGCAATTTTGCCGTTGCACGGGGATGGTCTTCGGTTCCCAGTTCGGACCGCCACATCCATACTCGTCCGATACCCCGGCTAGGCGGGGTCGCCATCTTCCTGGCCCTGTGGTGCATAGTATTGCTGGGCCAGTTGGCAGGGCACTTCGCCGCCCGCGAATTTGTCTTCCTGAATCTAACTCTTAAGATTCTGGGCCCGGCGACGATCATTTTCCTGCTTGGATTGGTTGACGATTTTTGGGGCGTGACCCCCTACGTAAAGTTTGCGGTGCAGGCGGGTGCAGCAGCGCTCTTGTACTGCAATGGCTTCGGAATCTCTCGCTTATCGCTTCTGGCGGGCTATCCCCATTTAGGATGGATCGTCGGACTGCCACTGACAATTGTTTGGGTTCTGTGGATCACCAATGCCTTCAATCTGATTGATGGACTTGACGGGCTCGCGGCGGGATCCGCGCTGTTCTCAACGCTGGTAAGTTGTGTAATGTCGATCTTATTCCACAATGAAGGCGTTCTTTTTCTGACCCTCGCTCTGGCTGGCGCGGTTGCCGGATTCCTTCGATATAACTTCAACCCTGCATCGATTTTCCTCGGCGATTGCGGCAGTCTGCTGATTGGGTTCCTGCTGAGCGCAATTGCCCTCGCGGGATCACAAAAAGCCCCGACGGTGGTGGCTGTGGCGATCCCCATCGTTTCTCTGGGGCTGCCGATTTTGGATGTCGCCGTCGCGGTAATCCGCCGATTCTTGAGCTGCAAACGGCTATTTGACGCTGACCGTGAGCACATTCACCACAAGCTACTGGGCCGGGGAATATCCCATAAACAAGCCGTCTTAGTGCTTTATGGAGTAAGCGCCTGCTTTGGTCTATTAAGTCTTTTCCTTCTGCACCCGGCAACTGCCGCGCCGACAACAGTTCTGATCGTGGTTGGGATAGGTGTCCTGATTGGCGTCCAGCAATTACGCTATCACGAATTCCTAGAATTGGGCCGCGTGGCCAACCGCACCCTGAATCAACGTCACGTGATCGCCAATGACATAGGCATTCGCCGGGCCGCAGATGCTTTGCAGTCATGCACGACCCGCGCACACTTTTGTCAAATATTGCAGGAGTGTCTTGCGCCGGTCGGGTTTGACGGTTTCGGTGTGTATTTATCATCAGAATTGCCGGCCGGAGTCGAGGTTTATCCTTTCAGCCATGCCGGTGGATCGAAACTTCAATTCTTTTGGGATCACTCAGTGACATCCACGGAGACGAATTGGAGTTTGAGTTTTAGCCTCTTAAAACAAGACGGAAATCGACTAGGCGGCTTCACTTTGTATCGCAAGGACACGGCATCTCCCCTTTGGATGGATCCCGATGTCTTTACGGCAACTGGATTCTCCCGTGGAGTCGCAGCCGTTGTCGAGAAAAAGCTGGATTCCTGGTTCGTTAAGAGCCACAAAGAACAGATACAGCTGCCGGCGTTCGAAACAGTCGGTACAGTGATAGCTTCAAGGGTGCATCAGCCCATGATCATTCCCACCTCTAGCTAAGGCAGCCCAAAATCAATACACCATTACGAGAAATGCAGACCGCCACCATCAAAACCCACCGGCGAAGTGCGCCTGACGTCGCCGCGTTTGCAGCCGAACTTTGTGCCGGGCTCCGCTGGTCTAGGTTGCTCTACCTGATTCGCGCGGTTAGATTGATAATGATCACAAGAGTTGTCCCTGTCGGCCTGGCAGGTTTCTTCTTAATTGTGGGCGCCGGCGCACAAATTCCCTCCTCGCCCGATGAACCGAAAGCAAAGTGCGGTAGCCAGGTTCGCTCCACTTACCTGCTGGGGCCTGATGATCAGCTAGAGATTTCCGGCCCGGAATTGAGTGACCTCGCCAACAAGCCAGTCCGCATTGACGGCGAAGGTGACATACAGGTTCCGCTAGTGGGACGCGTCCATGTGGCCGGCCTGACGGTGCAGCAGACCGAGCAACAGCTCAACAAGGCTCTGAGCACGTACATTCGTAAGCCGCAAGTTGTTGTGGGCGTTGCGGAAGTGCGCAGTCAGCCCGTTTCTATCTTAGGCGCAGTAAACACACCGGGTGTTCACCAAGTGCAGGGACACAAGACGTTACTGGAGATGCTAGCGCTCGCGGGCGGGATCCGGCCGGACGCCGGCTATAGCGTCCGTATCACCCGGCAGCTGGAGTGGGGATGCATCCCATTGCCGAACACGGAGCTCGACGCCTCGGGCCGCTTCAGCGTGGCTGAACTGAACCTGAAAAGAATCATGGAGGCCAAAAACCCCGAAGAGAACATTCAGATTTTCCCGCATGATGTCATCTCCGTTCCGAAAGCCGAAATGGTGTACGTGATCGGAGAAGTCAAGCGCTCAGGCGGATTCGTGCTGGGTGAACACGAGGTCATCTCGGTGCTGCAGGCGCTCTCGCTCGCAGAGGGCCTCAACACAACTGCTGACGCACGGCATGCCAGGATCCTGCGCCTGAAGCGCGACGCCGATCAGCGTGAAGAGCTGGCGGTTGACGTCAAAGATGTTCTCAATGGAAAGAAGGCAGACGTCGCACTTCGCGGCAACGATATTTTGTTTATCCCCGGCAGTACGGGCAAGAAGGCGGCCCTACGGGCCCTCGAAGCAGCTATTCAAACGGGAACAGGCATGGCCATCTGGCGCACGCCTTGAAGTCTTATTTGGGACACAGGATGAAAGCTTCCGACTTTCCACTCGAAAAACCTAACCGACGCTCGACCAACCTCAGCCGAAAAGCGGCGCAGCGTCCCACCGTGTACAGGTATGTCGAGCAGCCTTCGACAGATGTCGCTGGGCCGGAAAGCTACGACAGCCTCCTCGATTACTGGCGCATTTTGTTGCGCCACAGGATGACGCTGCTAAGCTTTGCTGTCGTGGGGCTGCTCGCAGCCATCATGATCAGCCTAGTGCAGACACCCATTTACCGCGTCAGGACTTCGCTCGAGATCCAAAGTACCAACTTCCTAGAAATAAAAGGCACCACTGACTCTACCGGGAGCTACGCTTCACCGGAGTCCTACGTCGAGACGCAGGTCAAGCTTCTGCAGAGCGAATCCCTGCTCGACCACGTGATCGATAAACTGAAGCTACATAAAGACCGGCCCACAACCGGGTGGGGAGTCTTCGCGGCGCGCGTGCAGCGCATTTTCGAATTGTCCAAAACCTCGCATCTCCCAGAAAGGGAGGAATTGATCCGGCAGATAGAGCGCAATCTGACTGTGCGCACCTCTGGAAATTCGCGCTTGCTAGAGGTGTTGTATGAGTCGCCGGATCCCAAGCGGGCGGCCGACTTCGCGAATACATTGGTGAGCGACTTCATCGAATTAAGCCAAGAGGAAAGGTGGAAGTCCGCCCAAGGCACGGCCGAATGGCTGACGAACCACCTGGACAAAATGAAGGCTCAGCTAGAGGCCTCGGAAGCGCAGCTCCAGGATTACGCGCGCACGTCCGGACTGTCGTTTACCTCTGAAAAGGAGAACCTAGCGGAGAGCCGGCTCAAAGAATTACAAGACGAGCTATCCAAGGCCCAGGCCGACCGCATCGCCAACCAGGCGAAATTTGAAGCTGCGAAGAGCAGGCCGGCGGATTCCTTACCAGAAGTGTTGGAAGACCCCACGATGCGTGAGTATCGCCAGAAGCTGACTGAATTGCAGCGGCAGTATGCCGAACTCAGTGCAACGCTGACTCCGGAACATTACAAAGTGCAGCGCGTGCAAGCACAGATGAACGAACTGAAATCCGAGATGCAGAACGAACGCGGCAACGTGCTGCGGCGCATCGGCAACGAATACGCAGCCGCCTTACGCCGCGAACGACTCCTGTCCGAGACCCACGCCAATCAGGAGAAAGTTGTGGCGGATCAATCGAGCAAGGCGATCCATTACGACACCCTGAAGCGCGATGTGGATTCGAACCGCCGGCTCTACGAAGTGATGCTGCAGAGGGTTAAGGAAGCCAGCTTGGCCACCGCCATGCGGGACAGCAATGTACTAGTCGTTGATCGCGCCAAACCGCCGCTGCTCCCCTATCGCCCAAGTCTGCCGATGAATTCGGCCATTGGGCTGTTCAGCGGCGTGGTGCTGGGTTTTGGATTCGTGTTATTCCGGGAACGCGTTGATCGCAGGATCATCGCGCCCGGTGACGCACAGGTCTATTTAGATTTGCCGGAGTTGGGTGTTATCCCCATGGACGAGGCCGCTGTCTCGTTGCAAATTCCTAATCACGTGCAGCCGCGTCACCCTGCGACGTCCCTTCCGTCCGAAAGCGCCCCGACGTCCTCTCTCGGAGATTGTCCCGAACTAGCAACGTGGAAGCGCAAACCTTCTTTGCTCGCTGAATGCGCCCGCACGACCCTGACTTCTATTCTTTTGCCTAGCCAGAATGGAGACGGTCCTCGGATCCTTGTCCTCACAAGTCCATGCCCGGGCGATGGAAAAACGACTGTGGCTTGTAATCTCAGTATTGCGATCGCGGAGATCGGTCGCAAGGTGCTGCTGATTGACGGCGATCTGCGCCGCCCCAGACTGCATAAGGTTTTTAGCATGGCGAACAGTGGGGGTTTAAGTGACGTGTTGTGGGCAGATACCTCGCTTGAAACTGTTCCCCTCTCACACCTCGTTCGCGAGACCGAAGTCTCCGGTCTTTGCCTGCTGCCAGCCGGCAGTTGTGGCGTAACCCCATCGAATCTCTTTTATTCTCCTCGAATGTCGAGGCTCTTGAGGCGGCTGCGGATGGAATTTGACATGATCCTGATTGACGCACCCCCGATGATCCATCTCGCTGATGCGCGCGTTCTGGGCCGCCTCGCTGACGGCGTCATTTTAGTGGTTCGCGCCGGGCAAACTACAACGGAGAGCGCGCTCTTAGCGACTCAGCGTTTCGCCGAGGACGGGACACGTGTGCTCGGCACGGTTCTAAATAGTTGGGATCCAAAGACTAGCCGAGACTACGGTTACGGAAGTTATAGCGACCACGAAGCCTACGTCGCTCAGTAAGCCAAAAAACTAACCATTGGGGTTCGCGACCTTACACCATGCTCTTTGATTCGCCCGCCTATTTTATTTTCCTGCTTCCCGTTGTGATTATCTATTGGCGCCTGAACCGCCAGCAACAGAACGTCTTTCTGCTGCTCGCGAGCTACTTTTTTTACGGTTGGTGGGACTGGCGCTTCCTTGCATTGATGATCGGCAGCACAACGATGGATTTCCTCATTGCGCAGAAAATTGCACCCGGTAGCCTGAACATGAACCGCAAGAAATGGCTCATCTTCTCGCTAGTTTTGAATTTTTCCATTCTCGGAATCTTCAAATACTTTAATTTCTTCGCAGACTCGTTTTCAGCCGCCCTAAATACGTTGGGCTTCCACAATATTCCTCTGCCTCTTATCCGTATTCTTCTCCCGCCGGGCATTTCTTTCTATACATTTCAAGAAGTCGCCTACATCGTGGATGTCTATAAGGGGAGGCTCGAGCCCGCGAAATCGTTTATCGAGTACGGCTTATTCGTCAGCCTGTTTCCGCACCTGATCGCAGGCCCAATTCAAAGACCAGGCCACCTCCTCCCTCAAGTGCAAATGGATCGTAGCTTCAACGCGGACCGGTTCTTCGATGGTCTGATGCTCATTTTTTCCGGCCTCGTGCGCAAGTGTGTGGTCGCAGACAATTGCGCTCTGCTGGCGAATGCGGCTTTTGGCGGCCAACTCGGAAAACCAAATCTCTGGGTTGTTCTGATCGGAACGTATGCGTTCGCTTGGCAAGTCTATGGAGATTTTAGCGGCTATAGCGATATCGCGCGCGGCAGCGCTCAATTGATGGGCTTCCATTTCATGGTCAACTTCCGGCAGCCGTTTCTGGCCCTCCGGCTCCAAGACTTCTGGCGGCGCTGGCACATTAGTTTGAGCACCTGGCTTCGCGACTACTTGTACATTCCTTTGGGTGGCAGTGCCGGTGGGGAATGGAAAACCTCTCTGAATCTTCTGAAGACAATGATCCTGGCTGGTCTCTGGCACGGCGCAAACTGGACGTTCGTCATCTTTGGTGCGATTCATGGCGTAGTTTTGGGTCTTGAACGTAGGCTTTTCCCGACCGCCGCGAAGGCCGCTGATACGGTTCGGCCCCGGCCTGTTGCTGAGTTCTTCTCTTTGTGGGGACAACGGATCTTAACCTTTAACATCTTTTGCCTAAGCTTGGCCTTCTTCAGGGCGACTTCACTCACTTCAGCGACACAGTTCCTGGCTGGATTATCTAATTTGGCCTGGCGCAGCGAGTATGCTTCAGCGTTGTTCATGCTGGGCATTTTCTCCATGCCTTTGTTCGTAGTGGACTTGTTGCTGGAAGCTAGCAACCAGGAATACCCGTTTGCGAACGCCTCGTACGCATTTCGCACCGGACTTGCGACCGTCGCGCTCGTCCTATTGGCACTATTTTCGGGGAACGCTTTCAATGCCTTCGTCTATTTCCGATTCTAAATCGCCTGGCCTGGTTTATGCCAAAGCCTTGGCCGGGATCTGCGCGATCTTGCTGGCCGTGATCGAGGTCTCCTCGATCTATCTGCTCAAGCATCATTCGCCTACCTATGCGCGAATTTCTCGGCAATACGACGAAGCCGTGAAGATCCACCCGGCTCGACCTGGCGAGCCCGCAAATGTGCTGATGGTAGGCAATTCCCTGCTGCTGTATGGAGTCGAACTGGATCGCTTCCAGGCGTTGACTTCCGCCAGATTGCGCATCTATCCCATTTTTCTTGAAGCTACCGGCTACTACGATTGGCTGTACGCGCTACGTGGGCTATTCCGACAGGGGGCCAGACCACAAGCGGTTGTCCTCGGTGTCGGTGTTAATTATTTTCTCGAGGAAGGTGTGCGTCAGGACTATGCTCCCATGCTTTTCTTTAGTGCCCGAGACTCGCTCGCCGTGGCTTCCGACCTGCATCTGGATCGTACGGCGACAAGCAATCTATTGCTTGCGCATTCGAGCACTTTCTGGGATACGCGCATCGCTATTCGAACGCAGATTCTTAGCCACGTGGTTCCTCACCTTGAAGATCTCTTCATGCTCGTAAATCAGACGCCGACCATTCCAGAGGGCAGGGAGTTTGAAGAGCTTGTTATTCCCCGCTTGCGGAGGATGCGGGAGTTATGCGAAGCGCACGGAGCGAAGCTAATTCTTCTGGTCCCGCCGACTCTATCGGCGGAGAGTGCCATCAGCGAGATGGCTTACGCAGCACACAAGGCAGGGGTCGACGTATCTGTGCCTATCGATCCAGCGGCCCTTTCCGCTAATTTTTACCAGCGGGACGGAATGCATCTCAATAGCCAAGGCGCAGTGGTTTTCACATCAGCGTTGGCTAAAGACCTTCCCGACAAGGTTGTGACTCACAATACGCTTGCTTCCCACCTCGTCCGATGAACTTCATCTTTAGCTGCGGAGACTGCTGACCGTGAGCACTGAAGCCCCGGGCGTATTTGCCGTGGAACAATACAAACATGCCTCTTTGCGCTCCGATTTCAGTTGGATGTTCGTCGGGAATGCGATATATGCGGGTGGCCAGTTTGCGACCCTGATGCTGCTGGCCAAGCTGGTTCGACCAGAACTGGTCGGGCAGTACGCCTTGGGTCTCGCCATCGTATATCCCGTCATGATGCTCACGAACATGCAATTGCGGGCCATTATGACCTCGGGCGCTCGGCAGCAAACCCATTTCGGCGATTACCTCAGCCTGCGCCTGCTGACTACGTCGCTGGCACTCGTAATTATCTTTGCGATCACCCAAATTCTAGGGTATCGCTGGGACCTGACAGCGGTGGTGCTGATGGTGGGTGTAGCGTACGCCATCGAAACCATCAGCGATGTGTATTATGCGCGGCTGCAATTGCACGACAAAATGGTTGAGATCTCCAAATCATTGATTGCCAGGGCACTCCTATCCGTGCTTGGACTGGCCGTCGCAACTTATGTCAGCAGAAGTCTTCTATGGGGAGTGGCCGGTGTTGTGCTAGCTCGTGCAATCGTCCTCTTCGGTTACGACATTTGCGAGCCTACCCATGGTCTGGCTAGGCAATCCAAATGGTTTCCTCGAAATGAGGCGCTGATGCCGCGTTTCAACCTGAGAGTGCAACGCGAATTACTGTGGCTCAGTCTGCCCCTTGGCATCGTAGTGCTCCTAACCTCTTTAAATTCCAACGCCCCTAACTATTTCATCAAGCATGCACTCGGGGAACGGGACCTGGGTATTTTCTCAGCAATGGGATTCATGATTTCGGTAGGAAACATGGCTGTGGTATCGCTTGGGCAGTCCGCGTTCACTCGCCTAGCCAGATCGTATGCCGACGGCAACCTTGTTGCGTTCGGCTCGCTACTTGGCAAGCTCCTCGCCTTTGGGGCAGCGCTAGGAGTGTGTGGAATGCTTATTTCCAAATTAGCAGGGCGCGAGATTCTTACGATCCTGTTCCGGGCCGAATATGCCGAGCGTGCAGACCTTCTTCCCTGGATCATGGCGGCCGGAGGCGTCCTGTTTATGGCCCAGTTTTTGGGATTTGGAATGACCGCTGCGGGCTATTACAAGTCACAAGTGATACTGAATATTCTGGCAAACCTAAGTCTTTTCGCAGCCTGCTATTGGTTCGTTGCACGCCAAGGGCTCTTGGGCGCGATCTTCGCGATGCTAATCGCCGCGATCGTGCAACTTGCTGGGAGCGCGATGGTTCTCGTCAAAAGTATGCGACTGCAAACTCATGTGTGCACCGGAAGGGCCGAAACCGCATGACGCCCCGCAGTTTCACCGGAACGAACTCCAGCCTCGCCGCCGCAGAAGACTTTTCCGGCCTGGGCAAGTTTGCGTTCGCTTCCCTTTGGCTCTTCGTGTTCGCCATTCCATGGGAAGACGCAGTCACGATCTCTAATTTTGGTACAAGCGCACGTTTGATTGGGATGCTCACTGGAGGTCTTGGCGTCTTCGCAATCCTCGAAAGAGGAAGAGTCAGACGGCCAGCTCCCGGCCACATCTTAATGGCTCTATTTGTTTTGCTGGCGGCAATAAGTTACCTGTGGAGTCTTTATCCTGAGGGAACTCTGACGCAGGTTTTCACGTACATCCAGCTCTTCATGTTGGTGTGGCTGGTTTGGGAACTCTGCCCTCGTACCCGAGAACAGACCCGGCTGATGCAGGCCTACGTGTTTGGGACCTTCGTCTCTGGGATAGACACGGTTTACCAATTTCTTTCCCACCAGGAGTCAGCATATCAACGTTATGCCGGCGCTCGGTTAGATGCCAATGACCTGGGGCTGATGATGGCCTTGAGCATCCCGGTCTCATACTATCTGCTCATCCAGAACAAAGGGCGGATCGTTTGGGTCTACAGACTGCAGCTTGTTTTGGCAGGAACGACCGTCTTGCTGACTGCCTCGAGGGGAGCCACGCTGGCAAGCCTCGTCGCCCTCGCTATCGTTCCCTTCACTCATGCGCGCTTGACGGCGCGTCAGAAAATTGCCGTCCTCTTGACAGCATCATTGCTCGTCTCCGGTGCTGTTCTCTTCGTACCCTCGACCTCATGGGAACGCCTATCCACTACGCCCAACGAATTCGCACAGGGTACCCTCACAGGACGTACGGTCATCTGGAAGGCAGGCTGGGAGCTTTTCCGTTCGCATCCTTTCGTGGGTATCGGAGCGAATGCGTTCCGGGTTATCGTCAGCCGTGTTTTGGCTGAACCGATTCGCATCGGTAGCGACATTCTGCCTCCGGCACCCCCTGCGCACAACACGTTCCTGTCGGTCCTCGTCGAGCAGGGCGTGATCGGCTTGATACTTTTTTGCACTTTGCTAAGTGTCCTGGCGCTGTCAGTGCGGGCGCTGCCTCCCTTCCCGCGGAAGCTGTGGATTGTGTGTCTGGGGGTTTGGGTAGTAGGAGTATCTAGCTTGACTTGGGAAATGCGGAAGCCGACATGGTTTTTCTTCGGCCTGTTGATGGCGCAATGCGGCAGCATAGCCCAGAGGCGACAAACTCATAGGTACGCCCCCTCTTTTGCTGGTACGTATCATCAAGGTCGTCTCCTCGTCGTGGGATCTTGACCGTAATCCGCCTGACTAGAACGCGGCTCGGGTGAGAGAAACTCCGATACGACCAACGAACGCTGACATGAACAAGATCAAGGTAGTCCATATCGTTCCGATGCTGAGCCCGGGTGGAGCCGAGCGCGTGGCGGTTCATATCGTTAGGGGATTGAGCCGTCAGCGGTATGAACCAATAGTGATTTCGTTCACGGGGCGCCTGGGATGCGACCTCGACACTTTGCTCGAGGAAGCCGGTATAGAAGTTCGATATTTGGGCAAACATTCTGGCTTCGATTACCGCGTTTACTCCAGATTGCATCCTGCTCTCAAATACTACCGACCCGACATTGTGCACACCCATCTGCACGTGCTTCGCTATGCGTTGCCATCCCTGCTGCTTCTCAAACGCACCTCGCTGTTGCACACGGTCCACAACCTCGCCGAACGCGAGATTGAACCTAGGGGGCGCTGGATTCAGCGTTACGCACTCAACCACGGAGTTGTCCCTGTAGCGGTCGCGCAAGAAGTAGCGCTAAGCCTAGAGCGACTTTACGAGATTCGACGGTGCCGCGTGATCTCGAACGGCATTCCGACGAACTGCTACGCCAATCCCCAGACGCCCCGGAGAGAGTGGCGGGCAAAGCAGGGTTTCGCCGACGAAGATGTTCTTTTTGTCTGCGTGGCACGTTTCGCGCCACAGAAAAACCACGCGCTGCTCCTGAAAGCGTTCGCCCAAGGCCCCGCTTCCCATCCGAAGGCCCATTTGGTCCTGGTCGGAGAGGGCGTCTTGCGGGAGGGACTGGAAGAACAAGCGAAGAATCTCGGGTTAACCGACCGAGTCCACTTCTTAGGGCTACGCACCGATATTCCGGACGTACTCGGCGCGATGGATGTTTTTGTGCTGAGCTCCGATTGGGAGGGCAATCCGCTCTCGATCATGGAGGCAATGGCTTCTGGTCTGTCTATCGTGAGCACCGATGCCGGTGGTGTGCCGAAACTTCTCGAGAGTGGGAAAGAGGGTTTTATTGTGGCGCGGGGAGATGTTCAGGCTCTTGCCAACTCCATGGCATCTCTCTTACGAGACCGAGAAGCTAGGCAGTCGTTTGGGAACGCAGCCGCGCAGCGCGCAAAGGAAAATTTCGACGTATCGACAATGGTCCAGGCATACGAGGAACTCTACGAGAATCTGGTCAATCACCCGCATCGCTTGAAAGCGGAGACCGTGCTTGGTCGGCAAGGCGTGTCGATACCACAAGTTTGAAGACCAATATGATCAAGGTCATGCACGTCATTACAACCCTCGGCCCAGCCGGGGCCGAAACCATGCTCTGCCGAATCGCTTCCGGGATGGACGGCACACGATTTGAAAACGAGGTTGTGTCGCTTACCGCCATTTTGGATCTGGCGGAGCGAATGCAAGAAATCGGTGTACGCGTACGCACACTCGGCATGAGAACGGGGATGCCTAACCCGTTACTGGTGATGCGTCTCGCAAAATGGATTCGCGAGTCGAAACCAGACGTTATTCACACCTGGATGTATCACGCAAACTTAGTCGGCGCTCTCGCAGCGCGCCTCGCTGGCAATGTGCCCGTGGTTTGGGGCATCCACCATAGCGCGCTCGACCCGCGCGTTGACAAGCGTCGCACCTTGCTAGTCAATCAGGCCTGTGCACTTTTATCGCGAAAATTCCCCGCTCGGATTGTATGTTGCTCAGAGGCAGCGCTGCGCATCCACAAGAAACTCAAGTACGCCTCTGAAAAACTAGAGGTTATTCCCAATGGCTTTGATCTAGAGCAAGTCAAACCCAGCCCTTCCGCCCGCGTGTCGGTACGTAAGGAACTGGGCATCCTGGGGAATGCACCTCTAATTGGAATGGCAGCCCGCTTCCATCCTCACAAGGACCATCGCAACTTCGTTCGGGCAGCCATGCTGCTATGCAAAGAAATGCCCGACGTACACTTCCTGCTGTGCGGGATCGACGTCACCTGGCAAAACTCGCAGTTGGCGGGATGGATTGAACTAGCGGGCCTACGTGAACGCTGTCATCTCTTAGGTCTGCGGCGAGATGTACCTCGCCTGTTTGCCGCAATGGATATTGCTACTACTGCTTCTCGTAGTGAAGCCTTTCCGATTGTAATCGGCGAAGCTATGGCGTGTGGAACACCGTGCGTCGTAACTGACGTGGGGGATTCGGCGATGATGGTTGATCAGACCGGCATCGTCGTCGCTCCAGGAGATCCGAACGCCTTGGCCGAAGCATGGCGAAAGCTCATAGACGCCGGACCCGAAGTAAGGGGCCGTCTCGGAATGGCAGCTAGGCAGCGCGTGGAGCAAAATTTCGCACTCCCTGCGATTGTGGATCGCTATCAGGCCATCTATGCGAGGTTGGCAGCCAAGCGATTACAGGGTGTCCCTGCCCCGAGCCTCTCGGAGTGTACCCGGTAAGCCCGTCAATCCAGAGATCTTCGGTTTGGAAATTCTGACATGGACGGTTCACCTCGATCAACCCGTACTCATTGAGTGCTCCCTACGCCTAGTGGTTTAAAGTCTGGCGCCCTCGTCGCCATCCCTCAATCCTAGGCTATCCCTTAGTAACAAAAATGACAGATTCAGTCGCCCAGGCGGCATGTGGAGGAAAAATGCGTAAGTTAAATGTTCTTCTGTTCCTATGTTTCGCAGCTCTTTTTGCTTCGACAGTTCATAGCCAGACCAATACCGGCGTGAGCAACGCTGAGTTGAATGGCAATTACGCATTCACCTTCAGAGGGAGCAACAGCAATGGAAGTGTCTCGTCTGTTTATGCCGCGGTAGGAAGATTCACGGCGGACGGAGCTGGCAATCTCACCAACGGCGAACTGGACACCAACGGCGTAGGTGCCGGAGTCGCGCTCGTGGCTCAAGCGTTCACGGGGACTTATTCGATTGGTGCCGACCATCGTGGTGTCATGACGATGAATATTGGGGGTAGCTTGGCGAGGCTCGCCTTCGCGATGACGGCCAATGGCAACGCCCAGTTTATCAAGTTCGACGCCTCAGGAGGGACAGGAACGATCGGCTCGGGGACGATGGAAAAGGTGGACACTAACGCATATAGCACGGCCAGAATAACGGGTGACTACGCGTTTGGCGCCGCCGGCTTCGATAATGCAAATAATCGCGCTGCCATCTTGGGCCGATTCACTTCGAACGGAACAGGCACTCTCACCAACCCGGTGGGGGACGTCAACGCTTATGGCACTGATTATTCGATGAACTTTACGGCGGCGAATTACACGATCTCCAACACTGCCACGGGGCGGGGCTCAATGCAGCTCACATTCACGTTTGGCGGAGCACCAGCGAATTTGAATTTCGTCTTTTACGTCGTGAATTCAGGAAAGCTGTTTGCGATGGAGAGCGACGTAGTCACGACAGCGACACCACTACTAAATGGCGTCGTGGTGCAGCAGCAAACTCCCGCGGGGGGATTCTCCAATGCCTCGCTGAACGGCAACATGGTGATTTCCCTCACTGGGCTTTCCATGTGCGGTAGTGGATCAGGCGTGCCCAAAGCGGTCGCAGGTTTACTCACCACCAACGGGAACGGCGCTCTTTCCCTAACCTATGACGAGAACTACTGCAGAGCACCCAACTCCATCACCGGTGCGCCGGGGACGTACAGTGTGGCGGGCAATGGGCGGGCGTCGATCACCATCGGAGGATACAGCCTCGTTGCTTACCTAGTGAATTTGAATCAGGTTTTCCTCTCCGTTTCGGATTCCAATGTCCTGTTTGGGTTCGGCGAGCCGCAGACAGGTTCATTCAACAATGGCGCTCTTAAGGGCACGTATGCTGGCTACGCGACCAACCCAGCGACATTCGCAGTCGGTGCCTTCTCCGGCGAATTCTCGGCGGACGGCGCCACCCCCACCGGCAATATCACTGGTACCGAAGACATCGGCGCGCCAAGCGGACCGGTTCCGGGCGCACCGTTCAAGGCCACCTACTCTGTAGTGTCATCGCCAACAAATGGCAGGGGCACTATGACGATTAGTTCCGGCACGGGCGGCAACGCTATCATCTATATGATCTCCGCCTCCAAGCTTGTCGTGCTTCCGATGAACGATCCCAATCCCGCAATCTGGGACTTCGAGCTATCTTCTGCTTCTGCTCCTGCGCCCACCTCGCTCGCATCGGTTTCACTGAACCCGGCGAGCGTTACGGGTGGGAATTCCTCTACGGGCACGGTGACATTGAGCGGACCTGCTCCGTCTGGTGGTGCACCAGTTATACTTTCCAGCAGCAACACAACGGCCGCGAGAGTTCCTTCGAGTGTGATGGTCGCTCCCGGAGCTACGAGCGCAACGTTTGCTGTCAGCACCAGTGCTGTCGCTTCGTCCACCACCGTGGTCATCTCTGGGACTTACAGCGGCGCGACCAAAACAGCCTCGCTCACGGTGACGCCAGCTCCTCCGCCCTCGTCCACTCTCACTTCGTTGACGCTGAACCCGTCGAGCGTTGTTGGCGGCGCGCAATTTTCTACGGGCACTGTAACGCTAAGCGGACCAGCCCCTGCGGGAGGCGCGCAGGTCACGCTTTCCAGCAGCAACGGCGCGGCTAGCATACCTTCCAGCGTGACCGTTCCAGCTGGAGCAAGCACCGCCACCTTCAGGGTCAATACGTCCCCAGTTCTCCTACCAACTTCCGCTAGGATCTCAGCTTCGTACAACGGTACGACTAGGACGGCGGATCTCTCTGTGCTTTAGCGGCCGGATGCACGGACTATAGGTGAGCCCCACCAGTCCAATGGAACAAGCAATCTTGCATCAGAAGTAGCCCAGCGTGCGCCGTGCAAGTTGCTGGTCTGCTCGATAGATTCAGATGACCTCAAACATCAATGGGAATTTGGCGCGGCCCCGCTTGGTTATCGCCGTGAATTCGGCAATTGCAGTTGGTTTCTTGCAAGGTCAGTTGCAGTTTTTTCAGGACAAAGGCTTCGATGTGACGGTTCTCTGTCCGGAACGACGCAAGGATGAGTGGGAGGTAGCCCGGCCGGAGGGCGTTCCGATCATCGAGGTGCCCATGGCACGAGTGATCGCTCCGCTGCAGGATCTCGTTTCACTTTGGCGCTTATGGCGCATTATGCGTATGCTTCGCCCCGCGGTTACTAATGTGGGGACTCCCAAAGCAGGGTTGCTGGGGGGCTTTGCAGCATGGCTCAACCGTGTGCCTTGCCGGTTCTACACGCTGCACGGTTTGCGGTTCGAGACTACCAAAGGATTTAGGCGGAGGCTCCTCATCTATGCCGAGCGCCTAGCTTGCCGCTTTGCCCATCGGGTTATCTGCGTCAGTCAAAGCGTCCGTGAGAGGGCGATTGCTTCCGGGCTCACAAATCGTGAGCGGACCTTTGTCTTTGGAGCTGGCAGCTGCAATGGTGTGAATGCTTCTCATTTTGCGGCCACGCCAGAAACAATGACGCGAGCGGCCGAGTTGCGACGCCAGTTGGGAATCCCTCCGCAAGCACCTGTTGCGCTGTTTGTTGGTCGCTTTACATGTGACAAAGGCGTCCCGGAGCTGATGGAAGCCTTTTCACAACTTATTCATCGATTCCCGGAACTCCGTCTACTTCTAGTAGGTTGTTTCGAGGACGGAGATCCCCTTCCCGTTACTATTCGCAGGGCCCTGGAGGCACATTCACGCGTGATTTTCGCAGGAGCTGTCCAGAACACGGCTCCTTACTACGCGATTGCTGATGTCTTAGTGCTACCAAGCCACCGGGAAGGGCTACCAACCGTAGTCCTGGAGGCACAAGCCGCGGGCAAACCCGTGGTAGGGGCATCGGCGACCGGCATAGTAGACGTCGTTTCAGATGGCGAGACCGGCCTCCTTTTTCCTGTGAGTGATGTACAAGCGCTTGCTCAGGCGATTGCAAAGCTTATCACCGACAAAGGCTTGGCCAATAAACTGGGACTCGCCGGTCAAGAACAAGTCAAACGCAAATTTCAACAACAACAAATCTGGGAAGAGCTATATCGCGCGTATTTCGCAGTTTTGCAAAGCCAAGAACCGCTAGCATCGTTGTTACCTTATACCGAGAAGAGCAGCAGTTTCATGGCGGGATCAAACGAATAGCCGCGCCAGAAATATCACGACAACAAACCCCTTTTATTCCTCCCCAGTCCTCAAAAAACAAACACTGAGGAGGCACAGTGCCGATGAACACCTACGACGAGTCTGTCAGTCGAAACGAGAAACCTGCGCATGGAACCCCTCGGCGCGCTAAGAGCCTTGTCCTAGCGGCAGCCTTGCCCGTCCTTTTGACAACCCTCATAGCATTCAATCCAAGCTCAGGCGCAGCGTTCCCTGTGTGGGTCGTGTCCGGTCTGGCGCGAGTGGGCAAGACCGACGCCGCTGGCGCCACTTCTTCCGTCAATCTGTCCAGCGCACGTGGCGAAACCGTGGACACACAGGTTATCGTGCAGGCCCCGCCCGGTGGCTTGAGCAACGTGAACTTAAGCGCTTCCGCGCTCTCCGGTCCTGCTGGCGCGACCATCCCGACGTCCAGCGTTACGATGTACCGCGAGTACTACATCACCGTGACAGGGACCGCGAATTACGGTGACGGCAGCAACCCACCGCTAGGTTCGGGTACCTATCCCGAGCCGCTTATTCCCTTCAGCGATCCCGAGACCGGAGCGCCGCTATGCGGAACAGCGGCCACGTTAAAGGCCTGTAATGCCACTATTAGCGCGGGACAGAATCAACCGTACTGGATTGAGATTTCTGTGCCCCGCGGCTCGACGAACAGTCCCTCGGGAACTTATACCGGCACCATCTCCATCACCGCCGATCAGGGCACTGTAACCATCCCGGTTACGCTGACGGTGTGGAACTTTGAGCTTCCCGTGCAACCCTCGGAACTTTCCCTCTGGACCCTCTGGCCTCCGGCAGCTGGGAATACCATAACCACCTTGGGGCAGGCCCTGATGCGCAACAAAGTTATGGGCTGGGTCGATGTACCCGACAACGCCTCCGCTGATATAACCAATTTCGGCCTTAATCGCTCGGGGTTAAACGGCTTTTATCTAATAAGGATTCAGTGCGACGGTTCCTTTAGCAACATCCCTTCGACAAGTCAGATCAACGCTGCTGCGGCCAATTTCCCGGCAGGCCTGGGTCTGGACTTCTACCTCGCGGACGAATTGATTGGCTGCTCCGGCGCTTATAGCGCCCTCAAAACCATGGGATTG
>Ga0209526_10000077_pt1 | contig 53556 bp, 50 predicted proteins | sample JacPinW_OM2H0_M1_FD_188566 | JGI IMG/M metagenome (GOLD analysis project Ga0209526, IMG submission 188566) | Forest soil microbial communities from Algoma, Ontario, Canada - Jack Pine, Ontario site 1_JW_OM2H0_M1 (SPAdes) (version 2) | ecosystem: Environmental > Terrestrial > Soil > Boreal... | reverse complement strand
GTACAAAACAACGCGGCGACGAGCTTCTCGAACGGATCGTGGGGATGCTCACGAGACTGTGTCGATGATGGCGCCCACGGCCACGTCGCCGTCGCCGTCCACGCTCACCACCACGTCCACGTCGACGTCGGCTTCGACGTAGCTCTGTTTCCATCGTCCTGCACTAACTGAGCAGCATTGCGGCTAGCGTCGCTCGCAGGATTCGTTTGCATCACACGCCCGCCGCTCACATCATCGCGGCCTCCTTTTCGCGCGGAGGTCGCTCGCAGTGACTCGCCGGGCCTGGCTGCTGTTCATCGCGCTGTCGGTGATCTGGGGAATCCCCTACCTGCTCATCAAGGTCGCCGTCCGGGAGCTCACCCCCGCGAGCCTCGTGTTCCTGCGCACCACCATCGGTGCGCTCCTTCTGCTGCCCGGGGTGATCAGGCGCGGCGACCTGCGCGCGCTGCTGCCGCGCTGGCGGCCCATCCTCCTCTTCACCGCCGTCGAGGTGGCCCTGCCCTGGTGGCTGCTGTCCGACGCCGAGCGACGGATCAGCAGCTCGCTGTCGGGGCTCTTGGTGGCCTCGGTTCCGCTGGTCGGCGCCCTTCTCTCCCGCCTGAGCGACGCCCACGAGCCGCTCGGCACGCGACGGCTCGCCGGCCTCGCGGCTGGGTTCGCCGGCGTGGTCGCGCTGCTCGGCCTGGATCTCAGCGGCGACCTGGCCGCCGTCGGGGAGATGGCCCTGGTCGTGCTCGGCTACGCGCTCGGCCCCCTGATCATTTCGCGGCGCCTCGCGGACCTGCCGACCTCCGAGGTGGTGGCGGTCTCGCTCGGGCTCTGTGCGCTCGCCTACGCGCCGCTGGGGATCGCCCAACTCCCGCCAACGCTGCCTTCTCCCGCCGTGATTGCCGCAGTGGCCATCCTCGGCGTGGCCTGCACCGCGGTGGCGTTCTTGCTCTTCTTCCGCCTGATCGCGGAAGTGGGCCCCGTGCGGGCGACGGTGATCACCTACGTGAACCCGGCGGTCGCGCTGGCAGCGGGGGTGGTGCTGCTCGGGGAGCCGTTCACTCTGGGTACCGCAATCGGCTTCGTCCTCATCCTGGCGGGCTCCTGGCTCGCCACCGGCCCGAGCGAACGCAGCGTGGCCGCGCACGGCCCCGCTGAAGCTGTCGGCGTGTCGCCGGCGCAGACGCCTGGCGAGCGCTGATCGAGCTCCGGCGCACATGTATCGGCGTCGCGCGCTACGCCCCCGCCAGGCGGCCGCCGTCCACCGGCACGACGGTGCCCGTCACGAACGCCGCCGCATCCGAGGCGAGCCACACCACCGCCGCCGCCACGTCCTCCGGCGTTCCGATGCGGCCCAGCGGCACGGCGCGCGCGATCGGCTCCCGCCGCTCGGGTGGAAGCGAGGCGATCCGATCGTTCAGGATGGGGCCCGGAGCCACCGCATTGATGCGGATCCCCTTCGCGGCGTAGTCGAGCGCCGCGCTCTTCGTCGCGCCGATGACGCCGTGCTTGGCCGCCGCGTACGCGCCCATTCCGCGCACTCCTTGCAGCCCGGCGGTCGACGACATGTTGACGATGGCGCCACCCCCCTGCCTGAGCATCGGCGGGATCTGGTACTTCATGGCGATCAGCGTTCCGCGCAGGCTGACGCGGATCGCCTCGTCGAAGTCGGATATCGCGAGGTCCGCGAGCGGCGCCGGAAGATGGCCCGAGCCGGCATTGTTGAACGCGACGTCGAGTCGGCCGAAGGTCTCGAGGATCCTGGTCGTGAGCTTCGCGACCTGTCCCTCGTCGCCCATATCGGTGGGAACGACGAGAGCGCGCGCTCCCGCAGCCCGGATCTCGTCGGCCACCTTGTTCAGGGCCTGTTCGTCGCGAGATGCGAGGACGACCGTTGCGCCCGCCCGGCCGAATGCCCGCGCCGTTCCTGCGCCGATCCCCTTGCTCGCACCCAGGACCAGAGAGATCTTTCCCTGCAACGCGCCGTTGGCAGTCATCGCGCACCTCGCTCGATCGAGTCCGGAAGCATCGCGCCGGCGCAGACGATCCAGACCAGCGCGGGGAAGCGGGCCAGCGGCAGAAGGACCATCGCGGCTGGAAATACCAGCCCGAGCGAGGACAGCTCGGCGATGGCGGCGACCACGATGCCGAAGACCATCATCCAGCGCGGTAGCCGCCGCGTCAGGCCCGCCGTCACGGAGATGCCGGCGAGCAGGAGGCCGAGCGGAACGACGTGCCCGAAGCCGCCCGTCGCGAAGGCGAGATAGTGCAGGGTCCGCGCGGTGATGCCCGACACCGCGATGCCGTCTTGCGCGAGCACCCACTGGATGAGGGCGGAGACGGCGAGGAAGAACGACGCCGACAGGCCACCGAACAAGGCGATGTGGACGCCTGCCACGCGCAGGCCGAAGAACTGCATCCGGCTCACGATGGTCGCCGTGTAGATGCCGAGCGGAATGGAGGCGCCAAACTGCAGGAAGGCGCCGACCAGCACCGCGGTGCGATGCCGGGAGAACCAGTCGGCCGCATCGGGCGCGAACGGCGAGGGAAAGTGTTGCCCCCCGGCCAGGACGGTCACCAGGACGAGGTTCGCCACGAACAGGACGGCGAAGACCGTTCCCACCGCCAGGAGCGAAGGGCCTCTGTGCCGCATCGTGCCATTCGTTGTGTCCATGAATCGTTCTTAGCAAGAACGATTTTGGCGCGCTACTATTTCCATCATGGCTCGAGGACGACCCGAACGAGGATCGACCGCCGCACCTCCTACCCGGCTGCCCTCCCCGGCCTGGCTCCTGGCCCAGGTGGGTGGCCACGCGGCGATGAAGTTCAGCGAGCGCCTGAAGGCGGCGCTGGATCTCACGCCCCCTCATGCCGGGATCCTGCGCGCCCTGACGAGCTCAGCCGGCGTCAGCCAACAGGCCCTCGCGGGGCGCCTGGGGGTCCTTCCCAGCCGGCTGGTTGCTCTCGTGGACGAGCTCGAATCCCGCGGGCTGGTGGAACGGCGCAACAACCTCGACGACCGGCGCACCCATGCGCTGCACCTGACGGACGCGGGACGTGGAACGCTCGATACCATCGGACGTGTGGCGAGGGAACATCAGCAGGCGCTTTGCGAGGCCCTCAGCGCGCAGGAACAGGAGCAGCTCGCCGGGATGCTGCTGCGCATCGCCGAGCAGCAAGGTCTCGAGCCTGGCGTGCATCCCGGATTCAAGACCCTCGGCCGCGGCCCCCGGCGCCCGGGCGGCTGACTTCATCGACCGATGGGCTGCAGCAGCTTTCGCAGCCCGGCGAAGGCGCCTCGGCCCAGCTGCGACCGCGCCGCTTCCTGGGCCTTCTTCCACGCAGGACGGACCTCGAGCAGCAGGCGCGTCCCGGCGGGAGTGAGCGAGATGGACCGGCCGCGGCCGGATTGGCGGGGATCGAATCGGATCCAGCCCAGGTGCTCCATTCGCTGCAGGTCACGGCTCAGGGTGGACTTCTCCACGTCGAGGATACGGACCAGGTCGGTCGGGCGAGCGCCATCCGCGGCGACGATTGCGGTCAGGAGATTGAGCTGCGCAATCGTGACTCCGTGGGGCGCAAGGGCCGCGTCGTAGACGCGGGTGATGACACGGCCCAGACGCCGGACCCGCACGGCCAGGCACTCCGAGGCCATCAGACGAGCGAAGTCCGTCGGCTCGTCCCGCTTCACTGGAGATCCGCAACCGGCCGCAGGCTGGCGTCCGCCCACTGCGAGTAGATGATGAACCGGAACGGGTCGACCGAATGGTAGCGCTCGATGAGCATGGCCAAGGCCCGCTTGCGGGCGCCTCGCAGGGCCTCGCTGCTTCCATACCGCAGCAACCCCAACTCCGCCACGCGGAGCGCGAGGGGAGCGTCGCCCCTGGCGAGCAGGTCGTTCGCGACGCCGCTGAACGAAGCGTCGCTCCCATTTCCGAACTGGTCGAGCACGGCAGCCCATTCGGCGCGCGTGACGAGCTCCATGCCTTCGCCGTTGGACTGCCAATAACCGGCGTCATGCTGGTGGAGGCGCTGCAGGAAGTGGTCGCGCAGCACCAGGTAGGGGATCACCGCCTTCGGATTCTCCCGCAGGCTTGGGGGCAGGAAGTTGTCGTGAAGCATCTCGGCGAGCGGGCGGCTGTGCAACGCGTCCGGGCGGTATCGCTCGTACAAGCTGCGCAAGGATGCTTCAAGACCGGGGACGGCGTCCATGTTGAAGAACCGCGTCAACGCAGGATGGCCGTGGATCAGCCTGCGCGGGGCGAGCGCTCGGACCTGCGCCAGGGCTTCCAGGTAGCCCTCCGGCGATCCTTCCGAGAGGAGCGGGGGTCCCACGTAGGGCATGAAGGCATCGCCCACGAACAGCAGCCGGTGCTGAGGCAGGTGCACGAAGAGCGCGTCATTGGTCTCTCCGCCGCTGACTGGAAGCAGGCGGATCTCGAGCTTGCCATGGCGCAGGACCTCTTCCCCGTTGACGAGTCGCATTCCTGAAACCTGGAGGTCTATCCGGCGCGCGCCGAAGAACCAGTTGAACGACTGCTGCGAGCTGCGCATGCGCGCCAGCTCCTGCGCGGAGTTTGCTCGGGCGATCACCACCGTCCCCGCTTCGCGCACCGCAGCCAGCCCTCCGACGTGGTCCCAGTGGGAGTGGGTCAGGATCACGTAGCGGACCGGAGCCTTGGTGACCCGGCGGAGCGCGGTCATCGCGGCGCGCGCCGATTCCTCCGTGGTGCCGGCATCGATCGCGACCACACCTTCTTCGTTGACCAGGAACGCGATGTTTCCGAAGTCGAAACCCTCCGCGACGTAGATCCCTTCGCCTTCGCGCACCAGCTCAGGCCTGGTGAAGCGGAAGCCTTCCTCCGGCCCCACCGAGACATCCGTCACCACCGATGGAGATTCCAGCGACTGGGCTCCAGACTGGCGCAGCAGCTCGCGGGAGCGGGCCTCGTCGCCCAGGGTCCGATAGGCCGCTGCCATGGCGCGCAGGATCCCGCGGTCGAGCTCGATCCGGAATGAGTCCCGGTTGGCCAGCGATGCCTGGAGGTCGGCCAGCGCCTGCTGCCCCTTCCCGAATCGTCCCGGAAGCTCGGCGAAGACCAGGCCGCGGACGAGGCGCCCTCCCACAGGCTCCGCTTCGGCGCCCCGGTCGAGCTTGCGAATGGCGTCCTCGACCCAGCCGACCCGTTGGAGCAACGCGACGTCGCCCGCCATCCTGGCCTGCATCATTCCCTCCAGCGAGAGCAGGATCGGGCGGTCGGGCTGCTCGCGGGCGAGCCGTTGGAAGAGCTCGTATCCCTCCTGCTCGCGATGGGCGGCCAGGTACTGCTGGGCGGCAAGGAGCGCCACCGCCGGCTCCGCGTTCGGGTATGCGGCGGCAGCGGCAAAGCCCTCCAGCTCGCGATTCTGCGTCAGCGCCGGCGGCCGCGGCGCGACTCCTGAGCAGCCAACGGCAACGAAACCAAGCGCCAACACCCATGATCGTGGACGGGACATGTTCGTCCTCCTCAGCTTCAGAGTTGTATCTACATCTTTAGGATGTATGTACAACCTGATGAGTCCCGTCAAGCCTCTTTCACGCACCCTCGGACCGTTCGATGAAGATGCACCCATGACCCGCAGGGGCTGGGGCGAAGTGAAGGGGCCTTACAGCGGCGGGTCTTGATCGTTGCGCGTGGAAGGGCCGCTCAGCGTGTCTCGGACGAGCAGCAGCAACAGGGGCGTGAGCGAGAGTCCGTCGACGATCTCGTTGCGCTGGATCATCGCCAGCACCTCCCGCTTGTCGAACCACCGGGTGGAGATGACCTCCCGCGGATCCGCCATCTCTCCGACCCGTACGGGATCCTCGGCGAGGAACAATTCGAACCGCTGATTGCCGCATCCGTACGAGGGGTAGTATCCCAGGATGTGCTCGAGAGGCTTCGACGGCCGATATCCCGTCTCTTCCTCCATCTCCCGGGCCGCCGCGTCCGCCGGGCTTTCGCCCTTTTCGGTCCCGCCGGAGGGGATGGCCCAGACGTGCTCGTCGACGATGAATCGATACTGGCGGATGAAGAGGAACTCATCCCCGCGACGGACCACGACTCCCACCGCGCGGTTGGGGAAGTCGATGGTGTAGTACGGCGAGGTGGAGCCGTCGGGTTGGGTGACCCTCTGTAGCAAAACGCCGAACCACGGATTCCGGGTCAGGGTATCCAGCAGCTCGATCTTCCATCCGTTTCCGCGATCGCTCACCGCGGCTCCCCGGGATCTCCCGGCCGCGATTCCACTTCGATCACCACGATGCGCAGTTCTTCGGCGCCGATGTTCTTGAGCCCGTGCGTTCCGCCTGGCCGGTTCAGGATGACGTGGCCCGGTCCGACCTCGAACTCGCGATCGTCCAGGGTCATCAGGCCCTTCCCGGAGACGACCACGTATAGCTCCTCGTTGTCCTCGTCGTGGGTATGGCAGCCGATGTCCGCTCCGGGAGCGAGCACGGAGAGATCGATGAATCGAATCGGGCCCCGACTGCGCGCCAACACCCGCGCAAATGAGATGTCGCGTTCGCCGCCGTGGGCCCGGACGCTCTCGAAGATGCAGTCCTCGAACCTGTACTGCCGGTCGATGGCGGTGCGCTTCATGACTCCCCCGGCACGCACGCGGAAAGGGATGCCAGCGCGTGCTCGAGCACGGAGTCCGGCACGTCGGCGCAGTGTTTGAGAAAGACCGCTCGACCGATCCCGGCGGGGACCACGAGATTCATCGCCCCCCCGCGGTGGCGTGAAGCCTCGATCAGCGCCTCCCGGCAGAGCGGAACGTCGAGCCGCCGCGCGAACGTCGGCAAAGAAGCCGTTCTCAGTACCCTCAGGATCCGCTCGCATGCCTCGGGAGCGATCAGCCCCAGCGATCTCGCGATCGTCGCCGACAAAGCCATGTCGATGGCGACCGCCTCGCCGTGCTGGATTTCGAACCCCATCGCGCCCTCGAGAGCCGGGCTGAACGTGTGCCCGAAGTCCACCAGCCGCTCATAGGTCTGATCCTCGTACGGATTCTTCCGCAGCTCGTCGAGCATGGCCCAGATCGCCCGCCGCAGCACCTCTCGACCTTGCGCCGCCGGCTCGCCGAAACCGGACATCACCAGCTCCGGCGACCAGCTCTCGAGCATCTCGAACAACGCCGGATCGCGCACGATCCCCATCTTGACGGCCTCGGCGATGCCGGCCACCAGGAACCTCCTGGGGAGGCTCTGCAGAAAGGCCGGATCGATCAGCACCTGCTCGGGCGGATGGAAGCAACCGATAAAGCTCTTCTTCCCGGAGAAGTTCACCGCGCCCTTCAGGCCGATGCCCGCATCGATCTGCCCGATCAAGGTGGTGGGCACACGAATGTGTCCGACGCCGCGCCTGATCAACGAAGCGGCAACCGTCACCACGTCGAGGCAGACCCCTCCTCCGAACCCGATCAGCAGCCCGCGCCGATTCAGGCCCTGCGAGAGCGCCTCCTTGCAGACGGAATCGACGAGCTCCATCGATTTGGTCTCTTCGCGGGCGTTCAGCACCAGCATCGAGACGGAGTTCGCCTTCTTCAGCGCCGCCCGAATCGCCGCGCCGTACATCCGATCCACGGTGGGGGTGGTCACGAGCAATGCCTTGCGATCTCCGATCGCCCACTGCAGCACGGTGCTGTCATCTCTCAGGAGGGAGTCGCAAAAACGGACGCTGTAGTGGCTGCGCGCCTGGCAATCCATCGGCAGCGATGCCCAGTCCGACGGCAGCGGCCGGGCGACTCGCAGCGTCGTGACCGGAGTCACACTGCCGTCGTCATCGCCGTCATCGAGTGCGACCGCTGCGTCAAGTGAAGTCGATCGCATGGCTTCCCCCTCCCACCGTCCTATCGGGCGCGATGGCCTGCGGCCCGCTACCAGCCAATGCCGCCCGCGCGGCATCCACCACCCGTTGCGTATTCATCGCCTCAGCCAGATCGCAGCGAATCGACCCCGCGTCTCCGGAGCGCACCGCGTTCAGGAACGCGGAACACTCGGCGACGAAGACGTCCTCGAAGCAGTCCAGATCGCTCCCGGCGCCGAACGCGGAGGAAGGCGACCACTTGAAGTCCCAGTTGTCGAGCACGAGCTGGCCGCGCGGGGTGAACACGCGGCATCCGATCTGCTTTTCCTGGGCGAGGCATCCGCAGATCACCGTCCCCAGTGCTCCATTGCGGAAGCGCAGCAGGATCGAGACCGCCGCGGCGCCGCCGTTGCCTTCGGCGCTTGGTTGCGCGAACGCGCTGACCTCGGTCACCTCGCCGACGAGATGGCGCGCGAGATCGATGAGGTGCGTGCATTGCTCGTTCAATTGCCCGCCGGAGAGGGCGGGATCTCCCCACCAGGGAACACGGTACGCCCCGCCCACCCAGTGCGCGGTAAAGCCGAGCACCGTTTCGCCCTGGAGCAGGCTTCGCACGCGCCGGACCGAGGATCGATAGCGGTTCATGTACCCGACCGAGGTGATCGTGCCGGTGGTCCGACAGGCCATCAGCGCCGGCAGGCATTGCGCCGCCGACAGCCCGATCGGCTTCTCCAGGAAGAGCGGCACGCCCGCCTGGGCGGCCAGCAGTTCCACCGGACCCCGCGCGAACGGCGGTGTGCAGACGAAAGCGGCATCCAGCTCCCGCCAGCGGACGCTCGCCACGTCGGTCACGATCTCACAGCCCGGATGGTTGCTCGCGAGCGCCGACGCCCGCACGACGTCGACGTCGCACGCCACGCTGACGCGATGGCCGAGCTGGGATGCGCTGCGGGCGTGCTGCAGTCCCATCCGGCCGCAACCGAAGATCGCGACGCGCAGCGGGTGGGATGTCTGGTCAATGGACATGTTCGGCCAGTATGGCGCGACCGATCTCGCGCACTTGGGACTTGGGCACCACGGGATCGAGCGCCAGGGCCTCCTCGATCCGCTCCAGGGAGGGGGACGCGACTGCTTCGAGCAATGCTCGTTCGTGGGCGGCCCATCGGTCGAGCCAAGGCTTCACCTGCGCAGGCGGCTCCTTGGAGACGACTTCGACCGCCTCGCGCGAAACCCGCGCTGGAACCTCCGAGACGAGCCCGTCCTCGCGGATGCAGTTGACGATCATCCGGCGCCGGTCGTCCGCGAAGATGGCGCCGATCATCGGCACCACGGCAGCCTGGTACCAATCCTGGTCGCGCATCGAGAGGCTGGGCGGCGGCGCGTCCGGCAGCTCCAGCTCGCGCGCGATCGTCTCCTTCAGCCGGCTCAGGAAGTCCGCTCGGTGACTCGCGGCGGGGGCCGCCGCTGGGGCGGACAATCTGAAGTACTTCAAGGGAAGCGCGCCGACCCGCCGGATGTCCTCTCCGGTGACGCCGAAGATGCTTTCCCCGCCGAGCATCTCGGGCAGCCGCGGCAGCAAGTCCTCCCCGCGGTGCTCGAGCGCGAAGACGAAGCCGCGATGGTTGAGCCCGGCGTACTGCCACTCGACGTCCCCAAGGGACATCCGCAGCACGCGGCACGTCTCGATCACCGTGGCGAGGGGAAGCTCGCAGAGGCCAACGCACTTGCGCGGCGCGCCGGCCCGGATCATCGCGGCCGTGGTGACGCTCAACGGGTTCGACAGATTGAGCACCCAGGCGTCCGGGCATCGCCGCCCCAGCTCGGCCGCGAGCTCGCGAATGCAGGGAACCACTCGCAGCGCGGCGGCCAATCCGCAGGGGCCCAACGTCTCATCGGCCGGAAGCTGGAACCGGTTGGCAAGCGCCTCATCGCGCGAGCGCCCCGCGAGCCCGCCAAAGCGGATCTGGTTCACCACGACCGCGGCGCCGTCGACCGCCTCGTCCAACCGGCAGCTGGCGGACACGCTCCACCCGCGCGCAGCCAGCCTGCGGCCGCCGTACCGCTTCATCCGCTCGAGCGCGTCGGCGTCTTGCCCGAACAGGCGCAACTCACACGCGGGAATCTCGTCGGGCCCGGCGCGAAGCGCCTCGACGAGCGCCGCGGTGAAGGGCGTGCTTCCGCCCAGGACGGCGACGAGCGGCTTCACCCGCGATCCGGCTTTCCGAAGAACTCGCGGATGCTGTCCGCGACGTAATCGATCTCCTCGATCCCGATGTCGGGCCGGATCGGCAGGCAGAGCAGTTCCTTCGCAAGCGCCTCCGCGACCGGGAACTGGCCCGCTTTCCACCCATATCCGGCGAACGCGGGCTGCAGGTGGATGGGCGTGGGATATCGGATGACCGCGTCGATCCCGCGATCGCGCAGGTGGGCCAACAGGGCGTCGCGCTCGCCGATTCGAACCTGAAACAGGTGATACGCATGCGTCTCGCCGTCGGCGCGGGCCTGGAATCCGACCGGCAGCCCGGCAAGCCGTTCGCGATACCATCCGGCTGCCGTGCGCCGGTGCTCGTTCCACTCCTCCAGGCGGGGCAATTTCCAGGAGAGGATCTTCGCCTGCATCGCGTCGAGCTTGGTGTTGAAGCCGACCACCACGTGATTGTTCTGTCCCACCTGTCCGAGCTCGCGCTGGCGCCGCAGGGATTCGTCGAGCTCGGCGTCGCGGGCCACGACCGCTCCCCCATCGCCCGCCGCGGAGAGGTTCTTGCTCGGATGGAAGCTGAAGCAGCCGAAGTGTCCGAAGGTGCCGACCGAACGCCCCTCGATCCGGGCGCCGATCGCCTGGGCGGCATCCTCGATCACGAACAGGCCGCGAGCCTCGGCCAGCGCGATGACGTCCATCATCGGCGTGGGTTTTCCGTACAGGTGCACGGGCAACAGCGCGCGCGTCTTTGGACCGATCGCGTCGCGCATCTGTCGCTTGTCGATGAGGAACGTCTCGGGATCGACGTCCACCAGCACCGGTTGGGCGCCGACCAGCTGGATGGCTGCGACCGTCGCGTGAAACGTGTTCGCCTGGGTGATGACTTCGTCGCCCCGGCCTATCCCCAAGGCGCGCAGGGCGACGACCAGCGCGTCCGTGCCGGTATTGACCCCTCGGACGTGCTTCGCGCCCAGGAATCGCGCCAACTGCTCTTCGAACTGCCGCACCTCCGGCGTCAGCTCGTATCTGCCGGCGACGAGCATCGCACGCAGGTCCGCGATCAGCGGGTCGATGTCCGTGCCGAGCTGGTGCGCATAGTTGTAGCGAGCGATCTTCACAGCATTCCCCCCTGCGGCAATCCCGCGATTCCGGCGCCGATCAGGCCCGAAACGTCGTCGTTCACGCCCAACTCCACGCGCGTGATCCAATTTCCCTTCCGGCCCCAGCAGCGGGAATCCGCAGCCTCGGCGACGAGCTGCCGGTAGGCGTCGCCGAGCGCCAGGGCAAAGCCACCGATGAGAACGAATCGTTCGATTCCGAGGCCCAGGTGCATCGCGGCCAGGGCCCAGCCCAGCGGCCCGGCGCGATGCTCGATGATCTCCACCGCCCACGGCTCGCCGCGCCGGAATGCCGCGACCAGATCGCCGCTCGTCAATCCTTCGCTGCGGACGTTCTCCGGCGCCCGCGTTCGGGCATATTCGAGGACCGCGCGACCGGAGGAGACCGCGCCGAGATGCCCGCGTCCTCCGCATTCGCACACCGGCGCGCTCGCCGAGTCATCGACGCGCAGATGTCCCAACTCGCCGCCGGCTCCATTCCGGCCAACCAGCGGCCGTCCGCTGGCGAACACCTTGTTGCCGATCCCGGAACTGACGGTGACGATGCAGAACTCTTCGTCCATCGAACGCCGATAGCGGTACCCAGCCGCCGTCACGTCGTTGATGACCTTGACGCGGGCGTTCGGCCAGCGGCGAACGATGTCCTCGCTCAGCGGATAGGGCCGGGCCAGGCGAGTGCCCCAGATCGTCGGGGCGGCGAGGACGTTGCCGGAAGGATCGATCGGACCGGCAAACGCAATGTTGATTTCCGTAACAGCCGGGCCCTCGACGATTTCACCGGCCAGCCGATGCATCAGCGAGACCAGACGCTCGCGCAAATCCTCGAACGACGACCCGGGAAAGTCGAGGTGGTTTGGCGTCGCGCCGCACACGGATCGGATGAGCGACGATTGACCGCGATCGAAAAGACCCGCGCGAGTCTTCGTTCCACCGATATCGAAGACGAGAGTTGCCATTGCAAAGGTCCCGCTCCCACGAGAAATCTGGGCAGCGACGCCGGGCTTTGCAAAGAACGTTCAATGGCATGCCAACCGCTGCGCTGCGGTGTGCTTCACCATACAGATGGCGGTGATGGGCGGGTGGCCACTGGCCTTCGGTCACCGCTGGTATCACCTTCCGGCGCAGGCCGTTTTGCCGATCCGAGGCGGACCTCATGACCAGTTCTCCAGATGCGGCGCTCATCATGGCCGGTGGCCGCTCCGAACGGATGCGGGCTGGGGGATCGGGTCAGCACAAAGGTCTGCGGACCGTCTTTGGCATGCCGCTGATTGAATGCAATCTCCGCGCGCTCATCTGGTTCGGGTTCAAGCGGCTGTTCGTCGCCATCAACCGCCAGGAGGACGCGCTCGCCACCTGGATCGACGGGCCTGGCCGGGCACTCGCGGAATCGCAGTCGGCCACGCTCGAGGTCCTCGTCGAGACGCAGCCCCTGGGCACCATCGGCGCGGTGGCATCTCTACCCGGGGAGATCGACGACGCGGTGATCGTGAACGTGGACAACCTGACGAGCCTGGATTTGAGGGAGCTGGGTCGGTACCATCGGGAGCACGCGGGTGCGGCGACCATCGCCACCCATGACCAGCCCTTCCCCATCCCATTCGGGATGCTCGAGCTGTCCGGTCCGCGCGTCGTGGCCTACCGGGAAAAGCCGCAGTTGTCCCTCCCGATCTCGAGCGGGACATACGTCGTCAACCGCCGGGCCATCGATCGCGTACCGGCGGGTCGCCGGTTCGACCTTCCGGCGCTGATCGATGAGCTGCTGCAGGCGGAGGAGACCGTGCTGGCCTACCCGCACCGCGAGCCGTGGGTCGACGTCAATGACGAGGCCGCGCTGGCGCACGCAGAACGACTTTTTTCCGTCAACGGCAGCCGCTGGCCGGGCGCGATCCCGTTCGAGACCCGGAGGGTCGAGCCTTGATCAATGTCCTCTCCGTCACCTCTGAGTTGAATCTTGGCGGAGGGGAAAACCGCCTCTTCAACCTCGCTCGCACCATCGATTCGAGTCGCTTCCGCCTCACCGTCGTGACGCTGTATTCAGCGGAGCACGCGGTTCAGAGCCGGTGTGGGTCCATGCGGCGGGACTTCGCCGACGCCGGCATCAGGGTGCACGAGATTGGCCTGCCGCACCCCAGCAGGGTTCAGGGCCTGCGCCCCGTCAAGCTCGCCAGTACCGCCACCACGCTCGCGACCGCCGCCGCGAGGCTTCGGCAGCTCATCGTCTCAACCGGCGCCGATCTCGTCGACGCGCACCTGGAGACCGCGCTCTATACAGCCGTGCCCGCGGCAGCCAGCGCTGGTGTACCGGCGGCTGTCACGTTGTACAGCGAGCTCGAGCTGTGGAAGATCCATGACAGCCGGTCTTATCGGCGTGTCTTCTTCCCCTCCATCCGGCGTTTCAATCTTCGGCTGTGCAGCGCGATCATCACCGATTCGGACATTCGCGCCTTGGAGTTCGGGCGTTTCGTCGGCGAGTCGGCGCCACCGCTGCACGTGGTTCCGAACGGTGTCCGTCTCGCGAAGCCGTCCCGCTCCCGAAAGGACATCCTGCGGGAATTCGGTATCCCGGAGGATACGCGCGCGAAGGTTCTCGGGCAGGTCGCGGGCCTGGTTCCCTTCAAGGGACAAGCAGTCCTCCTCGAGGCGGCCCAGCGCATCGTGGACGAGGGACACGACGTGTACGTTCTCTGCGTCGGCTACGATCGCGCCGGTCCTGCTTATCGGCTCCAGCTGCAACGGCAGGCGGAACAACTCGGTATCTCGGAACGGGTCCGCATCCGGGCCTATCCGGGAAACATCGCCGATGTCTGGAACGCGATCGACATTCACGTCCATCCCTCGTCGATTGACTCCCTGCCCAACGCCATCATCGAAGGGATGTCCCTGGGAAAGCCAGCGGTGCTTTCCTCGGTTGGAGCAATCCCGAACCACGTCGAGCATGGCCGGACCGGCCTGGTCGTTCAGCCGGATGACCCGGCTGCGCTAGCCGATTCTCTGCTGCGCCTGCTGGAAAATGAGCCATTGGCAGAGCAGCTGGGGCGGGCCGCGTACGGGCGCTATCTCGAACGTTTCACGCCGGAAGTCACCACGCGTGCGCTCGAGAGCTGCTTCGAGGGCGTGATCGAGGCGCATCGGAATCGCCGCGCGGCGGCTCGCTAACCGTGGACAATACGCTTCAGAGCATCAGGATCACGGTCACCGGCGCCGGGGGGTTCCTGGGACCCGTCGTCGTCGATGCCCTGGCCCGCAGGGGCGCCTGCGTGCAAGCCATCATCGGACCACCCGAGGAGAAATTGAGAATCCCCGCCGGGGCCACGTCTATCGGGCAGGCCGATATCTGTGACTCGAGCGCCGTCCGGAAGCTGGTCGCCGGCGCCGATGCGGTGGTGCATCTGGCCGGGCCCGCCTCCGTGGCGGCGTCGTTCCAGGACCCGTCGAGAACCTTGCGGATTCATACGGAGGGAACCGCATCAGTCCTCGAGGCCTGCCGGGCGGAGCAGATCGGGAAGCTGATCTACGTTTCGTCGGCGGAAGTGTACGGCCGGCCGCTTCGCTCGCCCGTGGCCGAGGACCACCCGCTCAGCGCCCGGTCTCCATACGGCGCGGCGAAGATTGGCGCCGAGAAGCTCATCGAGGCTTTCGTCCATGCGTTCGGTCTGCGCGCCGTCATCCTGCGACCATTCTCGATCTACGGTCCCGGGGCATCGTCCGAGTCCCTGATCCCGCGCATCATCGACATGGCACGCCAAGGCTTGCCGGTGCTCCTGCGGGACCTGAGGCCGATCCGGGATTACTGCTTCGTCACGGACCTTGCCGAAGCGATTGCGAGCGCGTGCTCCCTCGAAGATCGAGGACTGGAGATCTTCAACATCGGCACGATGCGGGGAACCAGCGTGGAGCGGATCGCTGCCCTGATCCTGGACGAGCTCGGGGTGACCTGCTCCATCCAAGGAGGCCGCGAGCGCGACCGGCCGGGGACAAGCGAGATCTACGAGCTGATCGCCGACAACCGGAGAGCTCGCGATGTTCTCGGCTGGGAGCCCGCCGTCCCACTCCTGGAAGGCCTGCGGATGACCGTCGCGGGCATCGAACGATGAGCCGGCGGTATCTGATCACCGGCGCGCAGGGACTCGTCGGACGGTACCTGGCCGCTCGGATTCTCGCGCTCGAAAAGGGCGCGCGGGTCCTGGGGATCGGACGCTCCAAGAGAATGGACGGCTTTTTCACCCACACGATCTCGATCGACGGCGGACAGCGGCGCGCTCCCGTGCCAGCGCATCTGCTCCGCAACCTCGACGGTCGCTATCGCTATAAACAACTCTCCCTCCTCGAGACCGCCAGGCTGGAAGAGGTGATTCGAGAGGTCCAGCCGCACTGCATCTTCCACCTCGCATCCGGACTGAGCACGGCGTCCGAACGCGACCTGTTCGAGACGAACCTGGAAGGGACGGCCTCGCTGATGAACGCGCTGGCCGATGCGGAGCCAGCGAAAGTCCTGGTCATCCTCGGATCCAGCGGCAGCGTTTACGGCGACGCTGCTTCCCTCCCCATCCCCGAGTCGCACCCTTGCAATCCCGTGAACATGTACGGGCTGACCAAGCTGGCTGCCGAGCGCGTCACGCGCCTCATCGCATCGCGGTGCGGCATTGCCTGGGTCACGGCGCGCATCTTCAACGTGGTCGGGCCGGGGCAGGCGGAGAGTCACGTCTGTGGCCGGCTCGCCGCCGAGCTGGCTTCCCCGACGAGCTCTCGGGGCATGGAGCTGAACGTCGGGCCGTTGCACACGACGCGGGATTTCATCGACGTGCGCGACGTGGCGAGCGCCCTTCTCCTGCTGGCTCGGAGCGGTGAACACGGTGGTACGTACAACGTCGCCAGCGGACGCGAAACGCCGATCCAGCTCATCCTGTCGGAGTTGCTCCGCATCTCGGGCTTGAACGGGCAGGTCCAGATGGCCCCGCAAAGCGCCCAACCCGCCGGCGTTCAGCGGCATTTCGCCGACGTGTCTCGCCTGCAGGGGCTTGGATTCGTCCCGATGTGTTCGCTCACCGCGAGCCTCGAGGACCTCTTCCGGTACTATCAGGAGCTGCCCCGCCTCAGAGGGTCGGGCGACGATCGCCTCGCGGCCGCACGCTGATTGATTTCCCCCATGCCTTCCCGGATCGAAGACTACGCCGTCATCGCCGACTACCAGAGCGTCGCGCTGGTGGCCAAGGACGGCTCGCTCGATTGGCTCTGCCTCCCCCGCTTCGATTCCGACGCCTGCTTCGCCGCCCTGCTCGGCACGAACGACAACGGACGCTGGAAGATCGCGCCGGAAGGCGAAGTGCGCGCGGTTCGCCGGAGGTACCGGCCGGGCACGCTGATCCTGGAGACGGAGCTCGAGACCGCCGAGGGCGCCGTCACATTGATCGATCTGATGCCCATCTTCGGCCAGGGCACCGACGTCGTCCGCATCGTCGCTGGAAACCGCGGCCGCGTGCCGATGCGGATGGAATTGCTGATTCGATTCGGGTACGGAGCGATCGTCCCGTGGGTGCGCGCGATCGAGGGCGGCATCGAGGCCGTCGCCGGACCCGATGCGCTCCGGCTGATCACGCCTGTCGTGACCCATGGCGAGGGCCTGAGCACGGTCGTCCGGTTCTCGGTCGGCGCCGGAGAACGCGTGCCGTTCGTGCTCACCTGGTCGCCGTCTCACCTCCCCGACCCGGGCCACGTCGATGCCGAGCAAGCACTCACCGGGACCGAGGCCGACTGGCGAGCATGGTCGGACCAGTGCACGGTGACCGGTCCCTACCGGGAGATCGTGCAACGCTCGCTGATCACGCTCAAAGCCCTAACCTACCAGCCCACGGGCGGCATCGTCGCGGCGGCCACGACTTCGCTGCCCGAGCGACTCGGCGGGATGCGCAATTGGGATTACCGGATCTGCTGGCTGCGCGATGCGACCTTCACGCTCTATTCCCTGATGAGCGCCGGGTACTTCGACGAAGCTCGCGACTGGACGAATTGGCTGCTGCGCGCCGTCGCCGGCGACCCTTCGCAGCTGCAGATCCTCTACGGCATCGCCGGCGAGCGCCGCCTCCCCGAGGTGGAGCTGGACTGGCTGCCGGGGTACGAGGGCTCACGGCCGGTGCGGGTCGGCAACGCGGCCGCGCTGCAGCTGCAGCTCGACGTGTACGGCGAAGTGATGGATGCGCTCCATCTGGCGCGGCGCGTCGGCCTCGCCCCGACCGAGGCGGGATGGGCGTTGCAGCGCGCGCTGATGGGGTACCTCGAGAAGATCTGGCAGGAGCCCGACGAGGGGATCTGGGAGGTCCGCGGGCCGCGGCGCCACTTCACCCACTCCAAGGTGATGGCCTGGGTGGCATTCGATCGTGCCGTGAAGGGCATCGAGCAGTTCGGCCTCGACGGTCCCTTGGAACGCTGGCGAGCGGTACGGGATCGGATCCATGAGTCCGTCTGTCGCGAGGGTTTCGACGCTGGCGTGGGGGCCTTCGTGCAGTCCTACGGGTCGAAAGAGATCGACTCGAGCCTGCTCATGCTCCCACTGGTCGGCTTCCTCCCGGCGACCGATCCGCGCGTGCTCGGCACCGTGCGCGCGATCGAGAGCTCATTGCTGCGAGACGGATTCGTCGCGAGATACGCCACACATCCCGCGGTCGATGGCCTGCCGCCTGGTGAAGGCGCCTTTCTCCCTTGCTCGTTCTGGCTGGCGGACAATTACGCGCTCCAGGGCCGGACTGCGGAGGCGATTGAGATGTTCGAGCGACTCTCCGGGCTAGCCAACGACGTGGGCCTGCTCTCGGAGGAATACGATCCGGTGACGCGGCGGCTGCTGGGCAATTTTCCCCAGGCCTTCACGCACGTCTCGTTGGTCAACACGGCGCTCAACCTGACAGCGCCGCGGGGGCCGGCGGAGCACCGGAAAGAAGACTGAGCAGCTCTCATGACCGAGCTCGCGGGTCATCGCGATCCGAGGTAGCCCCTGAGGTCAGGATCCGGCCTGCCCCAGCACGTATGCGCTTGCGATGCCGACTGCGCCGCCGGCCAGGACCAGCCAGGCCGAGTTGATCCGGAGCGACAAGAGAAGCACGGCGGCGAGGAGGGCGAGAACCGCTGTGGGGACATCGACGATGGCCGCTCTGGCCAGGCTGATCGTCACCGCGGCCATGAGCGCAAGCGAAGCGACGTTCACCCCGTCGAGCACCGCACCGGCCGCCTTGGAGCGCCGGATTCGCGGGACCAACGGGCCGCTCAGGGCGACGAAGACGAACGCTGGAAGGAAGATCCCGACGGTCGCAACGAGCGCCCCGCTCCTGCCCCCGAGGACGTAGCCGATGAACGTCGCCGTGGTGAACACCGGGCCAGGAGTCATCTGCCCGACCGCGACCGCATCGAGAAGTTGGGCCTCGGTGAGCCACCCGAGTCGTTCGACGAGGTCCGCCCGGAGAAATGCCAGCAGGACATAACCGCTCCCGAAAAGCACGGAACCGATCTTCAGGAAAACGAGGAAGAGCGGCCAAAGCCCGAACGTGACGCCGGCGGCGGCCGGAGCGGTTGCTGCGGCGGTCCCGAGCAGGGGCATGAACGCGGAACCGCCGGCGAGACGCCGATCCATCCCCCAACGCCAGAGGGCGACGACGATGCCGCCGGCAAACAGGACCGCGAGCTCGTTGACGCCCAGGAGGCTGGCCCCCAGCGCGCCGACTGCAACGAACCCAAGAAAGCGGGTCTTCACCGCCGTCTTGCCGAGACCCCAAAGGGCCTGCACCACCACCACCGCGATGATGACGGGTTTGATGCCGTAGAGCACTGCCAAGGCCTGGGGCAAGGTGCCGAAGCGGACGTAGGCCCAGGCGATCCCGCTCACGATCAGGGTCGCGGGAAGGATGAAACAGGTTCCGGCTACCAGGAGCCCGCTCGATCCCGCGCGCAGGTAGCCGATGTGGATGGCCATCTCCGTCGAGTTCGGACCTGGAATGAGGTTCGTCGCGCCGAGGAGATCGAGGAATTTCTCCCGCGTCATCCACTTCCGCCGCCGGACGACCTCGTCCTCCATCATCGCGATGTGCGCCGCCGGCCCGCCGAAGGCGATGGTCCCGAGCTTCAGGAAGAGCCAGGCAAGCTGGCGCAGGCGTACAGCCCGCGGTTCCGTCGGCGGATCGGCGTCCGATCCGGCTTCAGTCATCCTGCTCGCCGTCGCGGCCATTCGCACAGCTCACGGTGCTTGATGTCACGGTGCCCGGCATCCGCCAAGGCCCCGGACTGGTGCGAGACCCAGGTCGGGGCATTCCTTCCGAATCGTCGTTTCTCAGCCCCTTTTCGACAATTTTGTAAGTCTCCGCTCGCCGCCGGGGCTAGTTCCACTCTCGGCAGCGGGCTGAAGCGCTGGCACTGAATTGGCTAGGAGCACCAACATGCCCCGACACAACCAGTACCGGCGCGACCGGGCCGGTCCAGAGGCGTGAGCGACGAGCTTCGCGAGCTCCGGCAACAGATCGAGACCAGACGCAAGCGCCTGCTGCGCAAGCATCGCCTTTTGAAGTTGGCAGAGGTCGCCGCCTGGGCCTGCGGGCTGGTCTGGACGGCGCTGTTGCTGGGCTCGCTCGTTCGGTCCCCCTATTCGGGCTCGCCCCCGTATCGGGCGGCTCCGGGTCCAACTGCTGACGAGCTCGCGCCATGGCGACTCGCACACGTCCGCGGGGCGCCTCGCCAATCCGGCATGGCCGCGGGGCTCATTCCGCTGGCCCAACATTGGACTCCCCAAGTGGAGGCAAGTGCAGTCGCAAGGCCGCGCATTCTCAACGAGGCCGGCACGTCGCGTCCGGCGGGCGAGGGCATGGGCTCCCCGATTTCCCACGACGCGTACAACATCATCTCAGCGCTCCACGCGAAGTACGAGGGCCTGGAGGCCTACCGGAAATACAGTTGGGACGGCGACCAGCGCATCTGGAAGGAATTGACCGAGCGCGACGACGAGGCGGTGCGGTTGCTCTGCGACGAGCTGGAGAAGCTGGCACGCGAAGGCCGACTGTGCACGAGCCCGTCCGGCAAGTCCACGCACTGACGCTACCTGTCGGCGAGGGCCAGGGATTCGTCCCGGCGACGCTGCCAGAACCTCCGCAAGCGGCTCAGCACAGCCAACGGGCTCCGATAGCCGCCGCGTTCGATTCCCTGCCGCAGCATCGTCCGGATCGCCGCCGCCTGCCGGCGCGCCAGCTCCGCCTGCGCGAGGTTCTGCGCCAGCAGAGCTGCCTGCCGCGTGTGTTCTTCCGCTTTCCTGCAAACGCGGAGCCGCATCCACAGCTCGCCCATCTTGAGCTGGCAGATGAAGCTGTCCGGGGCCAACTTCACGCCTTCGCGGAGCTCTTCGATCGCTTCCTGCACTTCCAGATTCACGCAGAGGGCCATCCCCAGAAGCACCCGGAGCTCGGCGACTTCGGGGTGGGCCGAGACGCTCTCCCGCAATCGTTCGACCAGCTCAGCGCGCTCGACCTGCTCGAGCACGTAGGGATCGGCGAACATCCTGAGCAGCAGCCCGCGCGCCTTCTCTGGAACCGGAACCAACGGCGAGGGAGCAACCGATGGCGCCAAGGCGCCGGTGTCTGCCGGCGTCGTCACGATGTCCTGCTGCCGCTCCATGTTCATGAAGTCTCCGCGAGGTTTCGATTCGACGAGCCATGAAGGGATGGCAAGGCCGCCGTTCGTGCCTTGCCATCCCTTCTAGTTCTTCACGCCGCTTTGAGTGCGGTTTCCGGCCGGAAGACGAACTCGGGGTAACCGAGCTGCCCCATCTCCGGAATGTCGAGACCGTTCAGCTCGGTCTCCGCCGAAACCCGATGTCCGATGACGTATTCGAGCACCATGTTGATGGCGAAGCTCAGCGTGAACACGACACCGAGCAAGGTGGAGATGCCCACCAGCTGCGCGGCGAGCTGCCCGGCATCGCCGTAGAACAGACCGGTAACGGAACCTGAAACGCCGTTCCAGCTGCCACCATAGTTGCTGGTGCCATCGGCGAAGAGGCCCACCGCCAGGACACCCCACAATCCGTTGGCGCAGTGCACGGAGATGGCGCCCACCGGGTCGTCCACCTTGAGCACGTTTTCGACGAAGTACACGCTGACGCAGACCAGCACGCCGGCGACGAGGCCGATGATGGCCGCGTTCGGCGCGCTGACGAATCCGCTCGGCGCCGTGATCGCCACCAGGCCTGCCAGAAGGCCGTTCCCGGACATCGATGCGTCGGGCTTCCCCTTGGTGATCCACATGTAGAGGATGGAGCCGAACGTCCCCGTGCAGCCGGCCAGCATCGTGGCCACGGCGACGGTTGCGATACGCAGGTTGCCGTTGGAGGAAGCACCCAGCGTGCTGCCAGGGTTGAATCCGAACCAACCGAACGCGAGGATGAAGCAACCGATCAGGACCGCGGAGATGTCATGTCCGATGATGGGGTTGGCCGAGCCGTCGCGGTTGTACTTGCCGATGCGCGGACCCACGATCAAGCACACGGCCAGCGCGGTGAGCCCGCCGACTGAGTGCACGACGCCCGAACCGGCGAAGTCGGCGTACCCTTTGCCCAGCCCCAGGTTGGTTCCCATTTGCGCCAGCCATCCTCCACCCCAGGCCCAGTTGGCGAAGAGCGGATACGTGAGCGCGCCCATGATGACCGAGGTGACCGAGAAGGTGATGAACTTCCATCGCTCGGCGCAGGCCCCGGTCACGATGGTGAGCGCCGTGTCCATGAACACCATCTGGAAGAGGAAGATCACCATCACGCCGACGTCATAGGCGTGTCCGGCGAGGAAGTATCCGCTCTCGCCGAAGATGCCCCAGGTCTTTCCAAACAAGGAGATGGTGTGTTCGGAGGCGAGAGGGTACAGGCCACCCAGGTTCGCATTGCCGGCAGCGCCGCCCATCTGGATCGCGAAGCCGAGCACCCAATAGGCGAGCAGCCCACAGCCGTACACGAAGAAGTTCATCATGTAAGTGTGATTGGCGTTCTTCACCCGGGTCAGCCCCGATTCCACCATGGCGAAGCCCGCCTGCATGAACATGACCAGGAAGCCGCAGATCAGGGTCCAGACGAAGTTGATCGCGATCTTGTTCTGCCCGATCTGGTTGCCGGCGTCCGCCAGCGTCGGACCCGCCTTCGCATCCGTCACGGTCACGTCGGCGATGCTCCCGGTGATGGTGCCGCCGGGATCGCCTTTCGCGAGATCGGCAGGGGTGGGCGCCTTGGCTGCGGCCTCCCGGAGCTCAGCCGTCGCTGGCGGGACCGGGGCCGGAGCTGCCGCAGGTTGGGCAGGCGCGGCCGCGGTCTCAGCGTAGGCCATCCCGCCTGCGGTCAAGCCCAGAGCGAGGATGCAGAGCGCAAGAAAATGGCTTCGAAGCCATGTCTTCATTTCGCACCCCCCATGGCCGTGGGCGCTGCCGTGAGCTCCGAGTGGTCCAGAGTGGCCCTGCTCGCTACCGAGCTGAAACCAGCTCGCGCGGACGTTGCGGCCGCCTTCTTCCAGAACGCCGTTTTGTTGAACGCGGCGGGCAGGACGTACAGGATTCCGAAAAAGCTCACGCCGATGCCCAGCAAGGCGACGACGATGCGCCCACCGTTGCTGCTGACGAGGTGCAAGCCGCCGAGCGTGACCAACCACCCGAGCAGGGCGACGCCCGCGCCCAGCCACTTCATGCTTTCTGGGCTCGGCAGGACGGCTGTCTCGCCCTCGAGGGGCTTGATTTTCAAGAAGCCGATCGCCGCCGCCAGCAGGATTGCTGCGCCCACGACCAACAAGAGCTTGCCTGTGCCGCTGGCAATGTAGGCGAGGCCACCGCAGAGGACCGTGCCTCCAACCAAGAACAACCCGAAATAGCTACCTTGGGACTTACTCGCCGCCATGAGTGCTCCTCCTCGACATGTTTTTTCCGTGACCCGAAATGGCGCCACTCAGTTGGCTGACCGCGGTCATCGCTCTTCCTGGCGTTTCATGCGGCTGCTGCATTGCTTCTCCGTTCTGATCCGTTGGTGGCGGCCCTCGTCGGCAGGACAAGGAAGAGCAGGAACTGGAGTGCGGCCATCAGCTCGAGAACCAGGGGCAGCTGCTGCTGAAGCCGCAGCACGATCATGAAGGACACCATGGCGAACCACTGCCATCGCGACCGCCGAAGCCTTTCGATCCGGCCAGGGAAGCGGAGCAGGTTCGTCCAAAACGCGCCGCTGGCTGGACTCGCCGGCACGGAGGCGCGAATGCAAGCGACGGCGAAGAACCCGGACAGGAGCAAGCCGAGCAGAGCCGTTCGCTCATTCATCACCACTCTCCACGGGAGATACCGCTCCGATGACCGGGCGGGCACGATGCGCCGCCGACGTCCAATGCGTATTGCAAGGCGGAAGCCATCGGCGACGCGGTGCGATGAAAACTTGACACGTGCACTCGGAAAAGGCGCACGAAGATCGGGGCCGCGGGACAGCCCGCTGGCGATGACAAGAACGTTCGGACGCATGGCTCAGGCGACGGTTTTGTTCCCGAACGGCCCGAAAGTCGGAGTTCCTTCAGTCGGAGACTCTTCCTATGACGCTCGCGCCCCTCATCTGCCCTGGATCTGGCGCAAGCACAATTCTGTCAGGCCGGACTCAAGACACGACGAAATTGTCGAAATGGTCATTGCTTCTTGCAAGGCGCCGGGCGAGATCCGCGGACGAAGCCGCGCTGGCCAACCTTGCGAAAGCGCTGGAGTTTCACCGCACCTGGCTGAAACTCAGGCGGGCAGCGGGATGGGCACCACGGTGACGATCCCCGTGGCAGCGTATGTCGCGCACCGATCGATGAACTCCCGGGTGCTCTTGGGCATCGATACTCGCGCACGGGTGATGTGGAAGATCAGAGCGCGGCCGTTGCAGATGAGCTGCGTGCCGAACGAGGCGACGCGCTGCTCGTGCTCGCCGCCGGCGGAGAGTATCGGGGTGAAGCTGGCGAGCCGTTCGCCGGCGGCGACCAGCTCGGCCCAGATGTCGAAGATGTCAGGATCCGTCCGCAGGGTCTCGACCTTCTCGCGGGCGGCGCGAGCGAAGTCGCGGATGACGGGTTCGATGCCGGGAAACATGGGCGCGGTGAACGTGGCGGCCATCGTCTCGGCGATGGAGTCGATGTCGCGCATGGCCTGCGCCATCTTGAGATATCGGCTCGCATAGAACGCTTCCAACGGGATGCAGAAGGCGCGGAAGGGCTCGCCCCACAGCTCGTCGATGCCTTCTTCACCGCTCCGGTGGAGGACCAGGCGGCAGAGGGACAGGGCCTCCTGCAGACAGCGGCCGCATTCACGCATGAGATCGTTGTTGGCGGAGATCTCCACGCCCGTCGATTGCAGATCCACCAGCCGGGTGAAGATGTTCGCTGCCCGATTGAAGAGCGCGCCCGCATACATGGCGCCCTTCACCCGCTTGCGGCCGGCGTCCGTCTCCGTCTCGTAGGCGCGCCTGGCCTCCGCCATCCGGTGTCCCGGAATGTTGAGCCCGTGCTCGGTGTGGTTGAAGAGGCGGCGCGTGAGCGCTTCGATGAGGTGTTTTTTCGCCTGAAGCGTGTCCTCGGGGACCGGGTAGGTCTTGATCCAGTAGCCCTCGTAGCAGACCCGCTCCTGGCCGTCGATCAGACGGGTCGTCCCCGCTGCGACCCGGCCGTCCCCGTCGCAGGCGATGGGCACGCCAGCCGCTGCCGCGCCGAAGCCCGCTCCGTTGAGCGCCACCCGGCCATCTGGAGCAAAAGCAGTGCCAAGGGCCCGGACCCGTTCCCGACCCTCCATCTACGAGGAGAACGGCGCCGCTGCTGACCTGCCGGCGCGCGACGATCGTGTTCTTTGGAGGAGATCGCCCGACAAGAATGTCGAGTCGAGCCGCGTCTGACGCTCAAGCGTATCCCCTGGGCCACCTCCGGTGGCCGGGGCTAGGGGAACGCCACGAAGAGCTCGGAAAGGTCCTTGGCTGCGGCAGCATCGCAGAGCAGCGGACCCACGCCGAAGATCTCCTGCACGGTTCGCAGCAAGGAGCTGTGCGTCCAGCGGGTGCTGCTGGCGAATCCTTTCCTGGCGAACGGCGAGAGCACGATCATGCCGATCGGTCCGTCGCTGGCGCCTTCGCCCTCGTCCCAGGTGATGAACAGCGCCCCGCCCTGCTGCCACGCCTGCGATGCGAGAATGCGCGGGACCCAGAGCGAGAGCCACGCATCGCCTGCGCCCACGACATCGCGCGGGCAATCGGGCCCACCGTGCATGTCGTGGCAAAGGTTGGGCGTGATGAAGTCGTAGCGCGCCACCGAATCGTTCTGAAGGTCGCTCGCAAGATCGCCCAGCGGCCGGTTGTGAGCGACGCAGAAGGCCTGATCGCCGGTCACGTCGTCGAAGAACACGAACGGGTTGTGCTTGGCCGCATAGAGTCCATGGCTCGCCACCGGGCACTCCTGCGCGCCGATGTCCTCCTGATAGCTCCTCCACGAAATGCCTGCCTTGCGGAGGAGCGTGACCAGGTGGTCCGTGAAGCGAAGATGGTGCCGCGCCGGGTCGCCATCGTCGCGGATTCCGTAGTCGGTGCCACCTTCCATCCAGAGATAGTTCGGCTCGCTCGGGTGGACGCCGGGCGGGTTGTAATACCGCTCCGCGTGCGCGCTCGCGGGCAGCAGCGTCCCGTTCAGGTAAGGCGCGCGCGGGTTGCCGCGGATGTCGGACCAGTTCGCATTCTCCATCACCACCACGAAAACGGTCTGGATGTGCCGCGGCCCGGGCGCAGGCGCCACCGGCGCGCGTTCGCCCTGCATGCAAGGGTCGAGCGCGCGGTTCGACGGACAGGCGAACGAGAGCAGCAAGCACGCAGCGAGGGCTTTCATCGGGTCCGTTTCACGGCTGGGTCGAAGGATCTCATTTAGCAAGTGTTGAGCGCCCCGCGGGCCCGAATCGACGTCCTCCGACGAGGGGGGACCCTCGGGGGACGAAGCGGCCTCCTTCACGGACCAGGGAGGTTACAATCGGCTTCGTGGACAGCACGTTGGAGACCACCGGTCCGAAGCGGAGACGCCTCCTGGGTGTCCTCGTCATGGTCGTCATTCCGCTGTTGCAGCTTGGGAGCGAGTACCTGGGGACTCGGGACGCCGGCCGCTTCCTGTCCAAGGCCATCGTTCTCCTGATCGGGTTGCCCCTGCTGGTGGCCTGGGCATTCGCGGTCTTGCGCTGGGCATCGGGAAGGCGCTTCGGCGTGCTCGGCCCGCTCATCCTGGGCGCAGTCGCGGCGGGGCTGTTCTTTGCCGGACTGCTCTGGGCCACACGGGCCGCGACCCACTCGATTGCGACGCTGCGGCCGCATTACGGACCGTGGGGCGCCACCGACGTGCTCCGCGTTGGATTCGCGATGGGGCTGACCAGCTTCGCCATCTGGGCGCTGGCGTTCGTCGTCCCCTTCGCCGTGGAGGACGCGCGTGTTCGCGCCCTGGAGGCCGACAAGCTTCGCACGCAGGTGGAGCTCGCCCAGCTGCGCTCGCATCTCGAGCCGCACTTCCTCCTCAACACGCTCAATGCCATCGCAGGGCTGGTGACCGAGGATCCGCGCCAGGCACGCCAGCTGCTCGGAAACCTGGGCGACCTGTTGCGCGACTCGGTGGCTCCGGGCGGAGAGATGCAGACCCTCCAAGAGCAGATCGGTTGGCTGCGCCGCTACGCGCAGATCCTGGAGACGCGCCATGCCGGGCATCTGGCGTTCCGCTGGGAGATCGGCGACGGCACGAATCGCGCGCTCTTGCCGCGGTTCCTCTTGCAGCCGCTGGTCGAGAACGCGGTGAAGCACGGCGCGCTGATGCGTGACGGAGGGGGCGAAATCACGGTGCGGACGGAGCTGGCCGGTCCGAGGCTCGTCTGCACCATCGAGGACAACGGACCCGGCGTCCCGAACAAGGCGACGCGGCCGGGAGCGTTCGGGCTCGTCTCCGTGCGCCGCAGTCTGGCGATGCGGTACTCTGACACGGCCGCGCTGCGGCTCGAGTCGACTCCCTCCGGTACGCGATCGGTCGTCGAGCTGCCGCTCGAGCAAGGGGGGCCCCTGGCATGAGCGAAACAATTCTCCTCAAAGCGCTGGTCCTCGAGGACGAGTGGCCGACGCGGAACTATCTGGTCAAACTGATCGAGGGCACCCATCGCGCGGAGGTGATCGGGGCGGTGGCCAGCCTCGATGAGGCGCGCGAGGCGATGGCCGGATCGCCCGTGGACGTCGTGTTCGTCGACGTCCAGCTGGCTGGCACCGGCGATCCGCGCACCGGGCTCGATCTGGTCCGCTCGATGGCGGGGGAACCGTCGGCGCCGATGTTCGTGCTCGCGACTGCCTTCTCGCAGCACAGCCTGGAAGCGTTCGACCTGGGCGTCGTGGACTACATCCTGAAGCCCTTCACCGAGGAGCGCGTCGACCAGTGCCTCCAGCGTCTCGTCAAACGGCGCGCGCCGCGAATGCACGGTCCGCGCCGCGTGGTCGCGCGGCGGAAGAAGACCCTCGTCTTCCTCGACCCCGCGAGCATCTGGGCGTTCGAGGCGGCGGACCGTCTCACCTTCGTGCATGCGCCGGAAGGCCGCTTCGACATCGATCTCTCGTTGGCCGCGATCGAGTCGTCTCTTGGCCGGTCGCTGTTCCGCGTGCACCGCAACTGGCTGGTCAACCTGGCCTACGTCAAGGAGCTGGACCGCGACCTCGGAGGGGCGACGGTGACGGTTGGCCACGACATCGGACCCGAGGGGCGGAGCATTCACGTGCCCGTCTCGCAGGATCGTTCCAAGGCGCTGCGCGACGCGCTGCTGGAGAATGCCACCGGACTTCGCCGACCGTAGAACTTCAGGTGTGGTCGTCGACCTGCGCCGCCGGCGGCTGAACGCCCGTGAGGATCTGCTGCAAACGGGCGGGGGGAACGAAAATGATGTCCTGCCCGGTGGGACCGACCAGAAGGCCCGCCAGCGCTCCGCGAGCGTCGAACACCGGCGCGCCGGCGAAGTTGATGGGGAGTCCGGGCGCCGCTCGCAGCCGCAGCGGGTTCGCGGTCTGCTCGATGGAAAAACCGATCACCTCGAACACGACCGACGGCCCCTGCTTCGAAGCGCGAATGGCGAGAAGCTGATCCCCGGCATCCGATGACCCTTCGGCAAGCGGCGGTCCTTCGAGCTCGCGAGCAAGCTCGGGAAGCTCCAGCACCGCCACGCCTGTCTCGAACACGCTGCCGACGACCCGCGCCGGGAAGGCGCCCTGGGACGTCAGCACGGCAATCTCGGTAGCGGCCTGCATGCTGCCACCAGCGCCAGCAAAGAACAGCGTCCGCAGATCGGTGAGCACGACGCCGCCTCCGGCCAGCACGCCGGATGCAGTGTTGATCTTGTCCGCGCCCCTGGCTGCAAAGACCTGCACCACCATCCCGTGAACCTGGTCGACGACTGCCAGGACGGGGGAATCCGGGGACGCGCCCGCAACCGGATCGGCGACTGGACCTGACCACGGGGAAATCGCGGGGCTCGCGTTCTTCATCGCGCCGACCTCGCCGCGGTCGAGCGCATGGTCATGGGCACATGCGGCGGCACACAAGAACGAGATGGCTGCAACGCGAGTCATCGCTGGGTCTGATGCCATGACGTCCTCCTCGGATTCGTGCAGGCTGTTCTCTAGAAGGCCCGCGGCGCCGAGGCCGTGAAATGCCGACGAGAGGTCGATCGCTGCCGACGGGCGCCGCAGCCTTGGCGCGCGCGCGCAGCTACAGTGCAGACATGAAGAACAGCCGCACTGCGCTGGGAATCTCGGTGATGACCATCGTGCCGTTGCTCCAGCTCGGTACCGAGTATCTGGGAACGGGCGACGGCGGGCGGGCCCTGTCCAAGCTCGCGGTCACGCTCATCGGTCTGCCCATCCTGCTCTGGGGTTCGTCGCGCGGCCTGCGCTGGGCCGGGGGGCGCCGCGTGGGACCTCTGGTGCTGGTCGCCGGCGGGATGCTCTTGGCAGGGACGCTCTACGCAATGCTTCTGGACGCCGCGCACGTCGCGAGCTTTTCCATCCCCAGCTTGCGGCCGGCGACCGGCGTGGGGACGGCCGCTGTGCTGCGAATCGGTTTCGCCATGGGGTTGACCAACTTCGGCCTCTGGGCGCTGGCCTTCGTCTTCCCTTTCGCACTCGAGGACGCCCGCTTCCGGGCGCTGGAGGCGCAGCAACTTCGCACCGCGGCCGAGCTGGCCCGGCTGCGCTCGCATCTCGAGCCCCACTTCCTGCTCAACACGCTCAACGCCATCGCCGCGCTGGCGACCGAGGATCCGGGCGCGGCGCGGCGGCTGCTCGCCGCGCTCGGCGATCTGCTGCGCGACTCGCTCCGCGACCAGGGCGCAATGCAGACGCTGGGGGACCAGATCGACTGGCTCCGGCACTATGCGCACATCCTCGAGGAGCGGCACGCGGGCCGCCTTGCGTTCCATTGGAATCTCGGCGCCGGAACGCGCACCGCGATCCTGCCGCGACTCCTGCTCCAGCCGCTGGTGGAGAACGCCGTGCAGCATGGGGCGCTGGCGCGCGAGAACGGAGGCCGCATCGAAGTCCGGGCCGAGGTGGTGGACGCCAAGAAGCTCGTCTGCACGGTCGAGGACAACGGCCTGGGAATGCATGACGGGAAGAAGCGGCCGGGCGCGTTCGGGCTGCACTCGGTGCAGCGGCGGCTGGCATTGCAGTACGCGGAGCGCGCCAGCTTCCGGCTCGAGTCTTCCGAAACGGGAACGCGATCGATCGTGGAGATCCCGCTCGAGGAGGCCCGCCCATGACGCGCTTGCGCGCGCTCGTGCTCGAAGACGAATGGCTGGCGCGCAACTACCTGGTGCAGCTGATCGAGGCGACGAAGCTCGCCGAAGTGGTGGGCGCGGTCGCCGCCGTCAGCGAAGCCCGCGAGGTGCTCGCCGCGCTGCCCGTGGACGTGGTGTTCGTCGACGTGCAGCTTTCCGGGGACGAGAGTGGTCTCGAGCTCGTCCAGTCGATGGCCTCCTCGGACGGCGCGCGGCCGGCGTTCGTGCTGGCGACCGCGTTCAGCCAGCATGCGCTGGAGGCATGGAACCTGGGCGTGGTCGATTATCTTCTCAAGCCGTTCAGCGACGACCGAGTGGAGCAGTGCCTGCGCCGGCTCGCCGTCCGGCAGCAGACCCCTCATTCCGGCGCGATCCGGGTGGTGGCGAGGCGCAAGCGAAACCTCGTCTTCCTCGACCCGGCGGACATCTGGGCCTTCGAAGCTTCCGACCGCCTGAGCTTCGTGCACTCGCGCCTGGGCAAGTTCGACATCGATCTGTCGCTTGCCGCCATCGAGACCTCGTTCGGCCGCTCGCTCATGCGCGTGCATCGCAACTGGCTCGTCAACCTCGACTTCGCCCGGGAGCTGGAACGCGAGGACGGCGAGACGACGCTGTTCATCGGAAGCTCGCTCGGCAACGAAGGAGAAGGCGTGCGTGTCCCCGTCTCGCGGGACCGCGCACAGTCATTGCGCGCTGCCCTGCTCTCCAACGCAACCGGCCTGCGGCCGGCGCCCTAGAGGCGCACACAACCGAACTGCCGAATGACCTCGCTCAAGCGTAGCCCCTAAAGCCACCTACGATGGCCGGGGCTAGCGCTGAGGCAGGACGAGTTGCGCCCGTGAGGTGAAGAGAAGGCGGCGGGCGAAGGCCACCGCGACGAGCCCGGCGACCGCTGCCACTGCGACGAGCTGATAGAGGATCACGATCTGATACCGGACCGCCTGCTCGGGTGGGGTACCGCTGACGATCTGCCCGGTCATCATTCCCGGGAGCGCGACCAGGCCCACCGTGAGCAGTCCGTTGATGGTCGGCAGCAGAGCGGCTCCAAGCGTGGCGCGCACTTGCCGCTCCAGCGCCTGGCGCGGCGTCGCCCCCAGCGCCAGCAACGCTTCGATCTGATCGGCCTCGCTGCGCGCGGACGCAAAGATCCGCTCGAAGACCAATGCGACCACGTTCATCGCGTTGGAGAGCATCATTCCGCTGATGGGGATCAGGTAGTGCGCCTCGTACCATGGATGCAGCGGCACGACTGCAGCGAAGACCGGCACCACTGCCACCAGCGCACCTGCGCCGATGGCGGCGATCGCCCGGGGAAAAAGCACGCTGCGCGGCGGTCCGTGCTCGACGCGGCGGGCAGCGGTCGCAGCCGCCGTGACCAGCATCACCGCGAGAAGCAAGGCCACCCATGCCGGATGCTCGTGGTTGAAGAGCAGGAGCAACACGTATCCAATCGCGATGAGCTGCGCCGCGCCGCGCAGCGCTCCCCAGAGCAGGGCGCGCTCGAGCCCGAGACGGCTGCGGCGCGAGAGCCCGATCGCCACCGCGATCAATCCCAAGGAGAGCAGGAGCCGGGGCAACGTGATGTGCGCGTAGCTCATGCATCGACCGCCAGGCGTCCGCGCTCGCAGCGGTAGAGCGTTCCGCCCAAAGCGCGGGCGTGCGCATCGACGTGCGTGACCATGACCACCGACAAGCCCCGCGCGCGCAGATCGCGCAAGAGCGCGACCACGCGCTCGCCCGCGTCGGGATCGAGCGCCGCGGTTGGCTCGTCCAGGAGCAGCACTTCGGGCGCGTTGGCAAGAGCGCGGGCCAGCGCGACCCGCTGCCTTTCGCCGCCCGAAAGCGTGCGCGCCTCACGCAGCAGAATCGGCTCATCGAGCCCGACGGCCCCGACCAGTTCGCGCGCTTGCGCAGGGCCCAGCGACTCGCCGCGCAGCTGCGGGCCGGTGCCCAGGTTCCCGAGCACCGTGCCCTCGAACATGGCCGGCTGCTGCGCCAGGAAGGCGACGCGCGTGCGGAACTGCGCGGGCGCGATCTCGCGCGCATCGCGGCCGCCGAGCAGCACGGCCCCCGCGTCGGGCGCGAGCAGCGTCGCGAGCGCGCGAGCGAGGGTGCTCTTGCCGCTGCCCGAGGGTCCTTGGATGGCCACTCCCTCACCGGGTCGCACCAGGATGGACACGCCGTCGAGTATCGTCCGGCCCTCGCGCACCACTACGAGCTCGCGCCCTTCCAGCGTCGAGCTCATCGGGCAGCCGCGGCAGCGACCAGCGTGGGCATGGCCCAAGCTTGGGGATCTCGATCGGTCGTGACCAGGGAAATCCGACCGGAGCGAGGCTCGTGTCGACCAGCGCCGGAAAGCCGCTCGCGGTCGCCACTGGTCGCTTGCGCCGGCCGGCCCCGTCCGCTATATGCGCCACTGCGAATATCAGCCTGGGCGGATATGGTGGAACCAGCGGTCACCCAAGCAGGACAGCTCAGGTCAGTCGAGCAGGTGTTCCGGGCTCTCGCGGACGCGACCCGCGTCCGCATCCTCCATTTGCTGGGCGAGGGTCCGCTCTGCGTGGGCGATCTGGTCTCGGTTCTCGGGGTTCCGCAACCCACGGCATCGCGACACCTGGCGTACCTTCGCAGGTCGGGGTTGGTCGTCGGCGAGCGACGCGGCCAATGGAGCTTCTACAAGCTCGCACGGGCCGATTCCGACTTCCACGAGAAGGTCCTGGGGACCCTGCAGGCCGCGGGATCGGGGCAGACCCGGGCCGACGACGCCGCGCTCCGCGCTTTGCGGCGGGCTGGAGGGTGCTGTCCGCAGCACACCTGTCCTCGGAGAGCTCGAGCCGATGGCCGTCCATCTTCCTGAAGCCGGGCAACCCGCGCAGTCCGCGAATGCCCAGCCAACCTTCGCGCGCAGGTTGGTGGCCGAGGGCCTCGGAACGGCGCTGCTGCTAGCGACCGTCGTCGGCTCCGGCATCATGGGCGAGCGCCTCGCAGGCGGGAACCTCGCCATCGCGCTGCTCGCCAACACGCTAGCGACCGGCGCGGGCCTGGTCGCGCTCATCTTGACCCTGGGGCCGATCTCGGGCGCTCACTTCAACCCGGCGGTGACGCTGGCGGATGCGGCGCTCGGCGGTCTCCGGTGGCGCGATGTTCCAGGCTACATCCTGGCCCAGGTCGCCGGCGCCTTCGGCGGGGTCGCAGTCGCCCACGGAATGTTCGGGGAGGCGGTCTTCACGGCATCCCGCCACGCGCGGGCCGGCGGCGCGCAGTTCTTGAGTGAGTTCGTCGCGACTTTCGGCCTCCTCGCCGTCATCTGGGGAGTCGCACGCAGGCGATCCACGGCCGTGCCGTTCGCGGTGGCCGCGTACATCACGGCGGCCTACTGGTTCACCGCATCGACCAGCTTCGCCAACCCGGCGGTGACCCTGGGCCGCTCGGCTAGCGATACCTTCGCCGGCATCCGGCCGGCCGACGTGCCCGGATTCGTCGCCGCCCAGCTTCTGGGGGCCGCGGCTGCGACGCTGCTATTCCGCTGGCTCGTGCCGGCCCTGCCGGAGCGCGCCCCGGACCTCGTCGTCCCGCGCCAGGAACAGACGGAGGAGGCGTCATGACCCGTGTCGTTTTCGCCTGCGTGCACAACGCGGGTCGTTCCCAGATCGCGGCAGCGTTCTTCAACTCCATGGCCGATGGCGGCAAGGCCCGGGCGGTGTCCGCCGGAACGCAGCCGGGTGAGCGGGTCCACCCAGAGGTCGTCGCCGTCATGAAGGAGTTGGGCATCGACCTCTCCAAGGCGCAGCCGCAGCGCCTCGGCCTGGAGCTGGCGCGCGGTGCGAGCTTGCTGGTCACGATGGGCTGCGGCGACGAGTGCCCGGTGGTTCCGGGCGCTCGACGAGATGATTGGCCCCTGCCGGATCCGAAGGGCCTGCCGATCGAGCGCGTCCGCGCAATCCGCGACGAGATCAAGAACAGGGTGGAACGCCTTCTCAAGGCCGAGGGATGGGACCGCGAGGAGCTCGCGAAGGAGAGGTGATCAGCGAGTCACCTTCTTGACCGTGTCCCAGGTGCGGGTGGTGACTTCCTCGCCGAACGTCTTCTCGATGAGCCTCATGAACACGGGGCCCCGCGGGCTCGGCAGGTAGGCGCTGAAGACGTCGCTGCCCTCCAAGCACAGGATGCGCGCGCCATCGAGCTCGATCGGCAGCGTGAGCCTCACCTCGGGCCTGTTGCGCAGGAACGTAACGATACGCTTCGCGCCGGGCGAGAGCCGGAAAGCTGCATAGGGGTCGGAGGCGAGGATGGCGCGGAGCGCATCGAGCGGACGCACGATGGTCAGGAACGAGCGACCAAGCTGGTTCTTCATCGCCGTCTCGGCTTTGCGCTCGAGCGATGCCTCGGACGACGCCCGGGCGCTGAACACGACGTTGCCGCTGGAGATGACCGTCTTGACGTCCATGAAGCCGGCCGCCTCGAAGCACCTCTTCAGCTCCGGCATCTTCGCATTCATCGGACTGACGCCCCGGAGGAACGCCGCGTAGCGCCGCATGGCTACTCCTCCGCTCGATCGCGGTATCATGCACCTCGCATTAAGATACCCCGCTCGCCGCCCCACTGTATCGGGCATTCCAGGCGCTGGTGCTTCGATTAGATCAAGGTGGCCGCGGAGTTACAGATCGAGTCCAGGAGGCATGCAATGGCCAGCGACTCCAGCATCGAACGACTCGCCGAGCGGCTCGGCATCGCAAGCGGCTCCAGAAAGATTGGCCGGACCACCCTGATCCGACTTTCGATCTACTACGTCGTGGTCCTGGGAATCGTCGCCGGATTCATCATCCTGACGGACAACTTCAGGGCACTCGCGTTACCCGCCGATGGGAAGTCCACTTTGGGAGAGCTGACCCAGGGCTTCTGGGATCCGCTCTTCCGGTCGCTGCCGCCGCTCACAATCGGCGCCGCAGCGGTGCTCGGCTCGTTCCTGCTCGCGCTGCCAGTGGCATTCACTTACGTGCGCACCCGCAACAGTCTCAAGTACGACCAGGCGGTGGTGCAGACGGTGATCATGCTTCCGGTGGTGGTCACGGCCATCCTGATCGTGGTGGCGAACAGCCTCGCGCTGGCCTTCAGCCTGGCAGGAATCGTCGCCGCGGTCCGGTTCCGAAACAACCTGAAGGACAGCCGCGACGCGGTCTACATTTTCGCCGCGGTGGGGATCGGGTTCGCCGCCGGCGTCGGTACGCTCGCCATCGCGGCCTTCTTGTCGGTTTTCTTTTGCGTCCTGGAACTGCTGCTCTGGAAATTGGATCTGACGGCGGACCACGAGCACACCTTTGGCCTGCTCTGCCTGCCGGCGCTCCCACCCGGCCAGCGGCAGGGCTCCCTGCCCTTCGCGGGGGAGACCAGCGTGGCACCCGTCGCGACCCGCGAGGCGCTGGAGGCGGCAAGCGGCGACGCATCCGTGGCCACTCCTTCGGCGGATACCGGCCTGCTCGCGATGGGTGGGGGAAAGCCAGAGCCTGGGGTGACCGAGCCTGGTGAGGACGGAGCGAAAAGACCAGCCGAGCGGCTCCTGGTGTACACCACCGATCCGGCCAAGGCCCGGCAAGTGGCCGAGGCCGTGCTCGATCAGATGGCGAAGGGCTACAAGCTCAAGAAGACCAGGAACGGTGGGAACGCTCAGTTCGTCCTGGAGTACCGACTGCGGACCCGGAGGAAGTCGCCCGCGGACGCGATCATCCACCGACTTCAGGCCGAGGGCACGCCTTACATCATCGCGGCGGAGGTGGTGGCCGCGGACGCTCGGGACAAGAGCTGAGCGACCCTCGATGGCAAACCTGGTAGTCCCCGTTTCCGCGCACGACCACATCCGGGGACCGGTGAATGCTCCCCTCACACTGGTGCACTACGGAGACTTCCAATGTCCCCACTGCGCGGCGGCCTATCCAGAGGTGGCCGCGATTGCAAATGAGCTCAGCGACTCGCTCCGGCTCGTGTTCCGCCATTTTCCCCTCGCTCAGGTCCATCCGCAGGCCCAGCGCGCTGCCGAGGCTGCCGAAGCAGCTGCCAGTCAGGGCCGTTTCTGGGAGATGGCCCCCCTGCTCTATGAGAACCAGGAGCAGCTCGACGACCACTCCCTGGGCCGCTACGCGAAAAAGGCGGGCGTCGACCTCAAGCGGTTCAAGAAGGAGCTGAGCTCGGGCGTCCACGCCGCGCGCGTTCGTGCGGACTACCTGGGTGGTGTCCGGAGCGGGGTGGGTGCCACGCCGACGTTCTTCATCAACGGCAAGCGTTACGAGGGTATGTTCAAGTCCGAGGCGTTCGTGGCGGCGCTGCTCAACGAATCGAGAGGCGGCAATCGATGAACGTCTGACCCTCCAATTGCAAAACGCAATCGGCGGCTTCGCAGAACCCTGCAATTCGCAATCCATACGACGAACGCAGTCGTGCAAATCCCTGTGATTCCGCTGGAAGCACTCAGGGCCCGATGCATGCAAGAGCGACGGATGACGAAGCGAGTCCGCAAACTCGCGATCAGGAGAAATGCGATGAAGAGGATCGAGATCATCATCAAGCCTTCCAGCGTGGAGGACTTGAAACAGGCACTCACAGAGGCCGGCGTCACCGGCCTGACCCTGAGCGACGTGAGGACCATGGGAGGCCAGAAGAGCCGCCAGTTCTACCGCGGCACCGAATACGTCGTGGATCTCCTGCCGAAGGTGAGGCTCGAGATCCTCGTTCCCAACGACTTCGTGAACCGCGTCGTCAAGATCATCCGCTCCCTGGCCAGGTCAGCCCATCTGGGCGATGAGACGGGGACGATCCTCGTTTTCCCGGTCGAGGCAGCGCACAGCGTCTTCTCGGTTGCGACTACGGTCGGATGACGAAGGTCAGGTTGGCGAGCTGCGCCGGCTTCGACGAAATTGTCGATCGATCAGCGAAAGGGGACAAATTCGTCCTCAGGTCGAGCGCAGCGTACCCAGGAGCTGCCACAGCTTCTCGCCGAGTCCGGACGGCCGCGTCCGAGCCGGGATCGGCCCGGTCATCCGCACCACCGCGGCAGTCAGGTTGTCGGGCGTCCCGCGCGCATTGGCCGCGTCGATGAGCGCCCGACATGCGGTCGCCGCGTCCGCGTCCCGCACCAACGCTTCGATCTCCCGATCGCCGAGGACGCCGTGCAGCCCGTCGCTGCACAAGACCAGCACTTCGCCTTGCGAGAGCGGCATCGAGATGCGGTCGATGGCGCAGATCAGCTCCCTGCCCAGGCTCCGGGTGAGGACCGACCTTCCCGCGTGGGTGCGCGCATGCTCTTCGCTGAGCAGGCCGAGCCGCTGTCGCTCGCCGGCCACCGTATGATCCTTGGTGAGCTGGGTCATCGTCCCCCCACGCACGAGATACAGGCGGCTGTCGCCGACGTGCACCGCCGTCATCTCGCCCCGGTCGAGCGCGACGGCGATCAGCGTAGTGGACATGCCGCGCAGCTCGGGCACGAAAAGGGAGAGCTCGTGGACCTCGATGTTTGCCTGCTGCACCGCCCGCGCGAGCCGCCTGGCCGGGGACAGATCGGCCGGCAGCTCGCGCCAGACGCGCAGTGTCACCTCGATTGCCATCCGGCTCGCCGTCTCACCACCCTCGAAGCCGGAGACGCCGTCGGCCACGCCGACCACTCCACCAGTCCCGCTGTCGACCAGCACGCCACAGTAGTCTTCGTTGTGGTCGCGGCCGGTCCCCACATCGGAGATGGCGGCCATCTCGAATGCGTACTCGGGCGCGACCTCCATTACCATCGCGCCTCGACGATTGCCGGGGCTGCGCCCGGGTGCCATAGTCCTTTCCACGTGTCCTCCCACCCTCCCGTCGCCCGATGCGCGAAGTAGCCGTCGGCGACAAACTCGACCAGTACGAGATCACCAAGCTCATCGCCCGCAGTGGGATGGCATCCATCTTCGAGGCGAAGGACACCGCCACCAACATGACCGTCGCGCTCAAGGTCCCGCACTTGCAGTTCGAGAGCGACGTGGTCTTCTTCGAGCGCTTCAAGCGGGAGGAGGAGATCGGGCAGCGGCTCGATCACCCCAACGTCATCAAGTTCTTCAAGCCCCGTCACAAGAGCCGGATGTACGCGGCGATGGAGCTGGTCGAGGGCAAGAGCCTGCGCAATGTCATGGAGCAGGAGCACCCGTTGCCCCCCGCACGCGCGCTCGCAATCGCGCAGCAGATCGGCGAGGCGCTCGAGCACATGCATGGCCACGGAGTCGTGCATCGCGACCTGAAGCCAGAGAACGTCCTGGTCACATCCACGGGGCAGGTGAAGATCATCGACTTCGGCATCGCGCTCGACAAGGCGGCTCGCCGGCTCACCTGGTACGGCCTCTCGGCCACCATCGGTACGCCCGACTACATCGCGCCGGAGCAGATCGGCGGGCGGCGCGGAGACGCGCGCACCGACGTCTACGCGCTCGGTACCATCCTCTATGAAATGCTCACAGGCCATCTGCCGTTCTCCGGGCCGAACGCGCTTGCCGTGATGCGCGCCAAAACCGACGGCGAACCTAGACCGCCCAGCTACTTTGTGCCCGGCTTCGACCCGTCGCTCGAGGCCATCCTGCTCAAGGCCATCGAGCGCAACCCCCGCGATCGCTACCAGACCGCGGCCGAATTCCTCCACGATCTGCGCAACCCGTCGGCGGTGCCGCCCCGCGATCCCCTCGCTGGCACCAGTCGACGGCGAAAGCTGGGCGGCATTCCCCGCCGGCTGGCCATGCCGCTCGTGATCGTCGCCATCCTGGCGGGCCTGGCGTCGCTCGTCTGGCTCAGTAGCCGGGGTCCACCGCCGCGCCGGCCGCCCGCCGCGGCCCGGGGGAGATGACATGGAGCAGTCGCTCAATCTGGCATGGGTGCTCATCGCAGGCTTCCTCGTCATGTTCATGCAGGTCGGGTTCGCGATGGTGGAAACCGGCTTCACTCGCGCCAAGAACGCCGTCAACACGATGGGCATGAATTTGATGGTCTATCCGGTCGGCGTGATCGGCTTCTGGCTGGTGGGCTACGCCTTGATGCTGGGAGGCGTGCGCGAGTGGCCCTCGCTGGGCGCCGCAGTGGCCGGCGCGCACGAGGTGGCGATCCACGTCGGCGGGCACGCGGTGGGGCTGTTTGGCGCCTCGAAGTTCGCGTTGGTCAGCGTGGCGCACGATCCTTCGAGCCTCGCCATGTTCCTCTTCGCCACCGTCTTCATGGACACTGCCGCCACCATCCCGACCGGCGCCATGGCCGAGCGCTGGAAGTTCTCCTCCTTCATGGTCTACGGCCTGTTCATGTCGATGTTCCTGTACCCGCTCTACGGGAACTGGGTATGGGGCGGAGGGTGGCTGGCCACCCTCGGTGCGAGCGCCGGGCTCGGGCACGGCCACGTGGACTTCGCCGGCTCGACGGTCGTGCACATGACCGGCGGGGTGACCGCGCTCGCCGGCACGCTCGCGCTCGGACCGCGTGTCGGCAAGTTCCGCCGCGACGGGACCATCATCGGCCTCCCCGGCCACAACCTCCCGATGACCGTGGTCGGCACGCTCATCCTCGCCTTCGGCTGGTTCGGGTTCAACGCCGGCTCGACGCTCTCCGCCTCCGATCCCAGGATCGCAACCATCGCGGTCAACAGCATGCTCGCGTCCGCGGCCGGCGCGCTCGCCGCGCTGTTCTATGTCTGGTCTTCGTTGCGCAAGCCGGAGATCGGGATGGCTTGCAACGGGCTCCTCGGCGGCCTCGTGTCCGTCACCGGCTGCTGCGCTTTCGTGGCTCCCGCGGCAGCAGCGCTGATCGGCATGGTCGCCGGACTGCTCACCGCCTACTTCGTGGTCGTGCTCGAGCGGCGATTCCGGTTGGACGATCCGGTCGGCGCGATCTCCGTCCATGGCATCTGCGGCATCTGGGGGGCGATCGCGGTTGGTCTCTTCGCCGACGGCACCTACGGCTTCGGCTGGAATGGCGTCGAGGGCCCCGTGCGCGGGCTCCTCTTCGGCGATGCCGCGCAGCTCGGTGCGCAGTGCATCGGCGTCCTCGCGAACCTGCTCTTCGTCTTCCCGGTGGCGTACGGCTTCTTCCGCGTCCTCGACCGAGTGCTCGGGAATCGCGTCCCGGCCGAGGTGGAGTGGGCCGGGCTCGACTCGCTGGAGATGGGCTCCGACGCATATCCCCGCACCTGACGCGCACGACGCCCTTGCTTCCGCCGTCGTGCGCGCCGGGTCGGGCACGGTCAGGGGCTCATCGCCATGGCCGGTTTCTCCGCATAGACCGGCTTCCCCTTCGACTTGCTCGCCCGCAGGAAGTACATCCCGCCGTAGATGCCCCACACACCGCAAATGCCCAGCGCGATGTACGGCTCCTTGATGCTCATGCCAGCTACGGTGAACGGGCCCACCAGGTAGAACAGCATGCAGAGCAGGTTCGCGACGAGCCCGAAGAGCGGCACCACCATGTGCTTGAAGCCGTTGTACAGGTGGTGCTCGCGGAAGGCGACGATGGCGATGACGCAGGTCAGCATGTAGAGCAGGAAGGTGCCGAAGTTGCTGATGAGCGTCACGATCACGAGCGTGTTGGGCAGCTTGGCGTAGGTCGCCGGTTCGAAGATGCCGAACGCGTACCAGAAGTTGTGGAACTTGTCCTCGAGCGGCGCAGGGGTGGTTCCACCGAGGTACACGGCCACTGTGGCGATGCCAATCACCGCCGAGATGGCTGCGAGCGTCCAGATGGCGCGGTAAGGCGTGAGACGCTTGCCGTGCAGCATCCCGAAGTGGCCCGGCACTTCCTCGTCCTTGCCCATCGCATAGGTAACGCGGGCGCCGGTCGAGAGGCAGGAGAGCGTGGTGCCGATCAGCGCCAGGAAGACCGTGAACGCCTGCACCAGCATGAACGCGCGGCCGGCGGCATAGCTGCCGAAGAGCCAGGTGCCGACCATCACCATCATGTCGCCGAGGGGAGCCCCCGATCCGGCTGCGTTCGCCAAAGTGTAGCCTTGGTTGAGAAAGTAGTTGGCGGCGAAGTATTCGATCAGGTAGCAGACGCCACCCTGGATGGCGAGTGAAAGCAAAACCGCGCGCGGAATGTCCTTCTTCGGATTCTTCGCCTCTTCGCCCATCGAGGTGACCGATTCGAAGCCGACCAGGATGAGGATGGCGATGCACGCCTGGATGATGAAGAAGGAGAAACCGTGTGGCGCGGGCACCGACGCGGCGGTGGGGTGGAACTTGAAGTGCGGCGTCAGATCCTTGGGGTGGTCGGCGTCCACCGGCTCCATCGCGATGGCTTCCTGCGGAGCGTAGCTGAGCAGGAAGGGCACCGGCTTCCCGTCCTTCATCTCCGGAACCGGATTGCCGTCGGCGTCCAACTTGTTCTGCAGCACGGGCTGGCCGGTTGAATCCAGCTTGGGCTTGCCGTTCTCCACCACCGGCTCCTGCGCGACCACGTAGTCCACGGGGATGCCGTTCACCAGTTGAAGGCCGCGCGCACCTTCGGGGTGCTGGGCGCGGTAGGCGATGGCCATCACCGAGAAGATGAGCAGCGCGCCGATCTGGACGATGTTGATCACCATGTTGACGCTGGTCGTGCCGGTGACTCCGCGAAAGGCGATGTACGCCACGCCCGCCGCGAAGGCGATACAGAAGAGGATCATGAAGAGCGGGCTGTTGTAGCTGCCGCTGAACGTGTTCGGGTAGAACTGGCTGAGCAGGTAGCCGGCGAGGAGGGCGGTGACGCCGACCATGCAGCCCGGGTAGACCCAGTAGTAAAGGTGGCTGGCCCAGCCGGTGATGAACTTGGCAAGGCGCGCGAACTTGTACGCCTTCGTCTTGCGCAAGAAAGCCTGCTCGGCAAAGAAATACGAGGAGCCCGCGCCGGGGTAGAGTTTCGAGAGCTCGGCGTAGCTAATGGCGGTGGCGAAGCAGAGCAGGAGCGCGCCGACGATGCCAAACCACATCGCTGAGCCGGCCATCGGCGCCCCGTAGAGGGCCTGGATCTGGAACGTCAGCCAGAGGAACGCGCCGGGCGCGATGAGAGCCATCGCATTGATCGTCAGACCCGTAAGACCCAGCGTGCTCCGGTTCGGTGTTTGCCCTGCCCCAGTCGCAGCCGCAGGCGTCACCTTTACTTCGGGCATCCGGTCGCTCCTTATGAAGGTTTATGAAGGTTGAAGTGCGTTCCTGAACGGAAAAGAGTGCAAGCGCGGTTCCACCCCCGACCAACGGCCGTGATCGACGCGCATCGCCCAGAGAACAGACCTGGCGGCGGGTTGAAACGGGGTGACCAGGGCGAGACAGGATTGTCGGTTTCACCCTGGCCGCACGACGATCTTGTAGGAAACAGGCTTGCGAGATCCGCGGAGAAATGGCGCCCTCGCCAAGGCGAGGCGCCGTTACGCGCGACCGAGCGCGAAGAGGAGTTGGGCGCGCGCGGTGGCGAGCTGGAAGTCGGTCTGGACCACCTGAGCTGCCGCGTTCGAGGCCGCTATCTGCGCGTCGCCCAGCTCGATCACGCTGCCGGACCCGTTCTGATAGCGCCCTTCCGCGAGCGACAAGCGCTGACGCGCGGCGAGCAGCGCCCTTCTCGCCGAGGCGAGCGCTGCTTTCGCGGCGCGAATGGCGAGGAGGGCCTGGTCCACGTCGACGCGCACTTGCTGCCGCAGCACGTCGAGCTGCGCGGCGGCGAAAGCGAGGTTGCCCTCTGCCTCGTGCACCCGTCCATTCGTCAGCCCGCCCTGGAACAGGTTCCAGGTGAGCGTGACTCCCCCGGCGACGTTCCAGCCCGAGTAGTTCGAGCCGGCCTCCGAGGCTTGGACGAACGACCCTTGCAGGGCGATGGCGGGACCGTAAGAGCCACGCGCGGACTGGATCAGGAGCTGCTGCGCCTTGACCTGCTCCGTCGCGGAGGCGATCTCCGGCCGCGCCGCCAGCGCGTTCTGGAGGAGTGGTTCGAACGGGCCGTCTTCGTCGGCCTGCGGCGGGAGCCCGTCGCTGGCGACGTCGTAATCAATGGGCGCCTCCAGACCCATGGCCTGGTTCAGCAGCACCTTGGATCGCTCGTACGCGTTGACCGCATTGACGACCGCCACCTCGGCGGTGGCGTAGTCCGACTCCGCCTGCGACAGGTCGATGGGAGGCCGTGTGCCCGCCTGCACGAATCCCTGGATCTGCGTGCGGTGATTGTGCTGATTGGCCAGCGTCTCGCGCGCGACCGCGAGGAGCTCCTTGAAGGCGACCGCGTTGAAGAAGGCGGTGCGGACCAGAAGGAAGGTCTGCTGGAGGGTGACGCGCTCCTGATCCGCCGTGGCGCGCGCGCTGGCCTGCGACGAGCGCCAGAGGTTGCTGGTCTGCCCGAAGTCCCAGACGAGCTGCGAAAGCGTCACGCTGCTATTGAGGAAACTGACGCTGGACCACGAAGTGGTCAGGCCCGTGCGGGCGGCTACGCCCGGACGGAAGAGGAAGTTGTTGGTCGTTCGTTCCCAACTCGAGGTGGCGAACAGCTGCGGGAGCAGTCCGGAGCGGGATTGCTCGATGCGGCCCTCCGCCGCCTCGGTGTTCCCGCGCGCGGCGCGGAGCTGCGGCTGCCGCTCCTGGGCCACACCCTGTGCTTCCGCGAGAGTGAGCACGCGCCCCGGCGACGCCTGGGCGAGGAGGATGGCGAGGAGCGCGATCATCCCGCGGTCACCGCTTGCACCTGCATTCCGTCCGTGACGCTGCTCGGCGGAGTCGTGATGACCTGCTCGCCACCCGAAAGGCCGGCAACCAGGTCGACCGTGTTGCCGTTGTCCAGCCCTGGCGTCACCACCACCAGGCGCACCTTCCCGTTCCCGTCCACGACGGCGACGTGCACACCCCGGGAATCCGCGACCACGGCGCTCGACGGCACCCGGACCACCTGGTGCGTTAGCGCGACGTCGAGCGAGACGTCGACGTACATCCCGGGGAGGAGCTCGGCCTTCGGGTTCGGGAGATCCACCTCGGTGCGGAGCGTGCGGGATGCAGGGTCGAGCGCGCCGGCGGTCCGGACGATACGGCCGGTGAAGACGCGACCGCGGAAATTCCTCACCGCGACCTTTGCGTCGGCGCCGGCGCGGACGCTGGGCGCGAACGCCTGCGGCACGTCCACGAACGCGCGCATGGGATCCGTCCTGGCGATCTCGAACAGCGCGGTGGCCGTCGTCCCGGCGCCCGCGTTCACCAAGGTCCCGACGTCGACCACGCGCCGGGTAATCGTTCCCTCGTACGGCGCATATACCTTCCCGAACGAGACGAGCTGCTCGAGCTGCTGCACGTTGGCGCGCTGGGCTTCAACGGTGGCGCTCGCAGCTTTCACATTGGCATCCCAGACTTTCGCTTGGGTCTGCGCCTGGTCGTTTTCCTGGGCGGAAATGAGCAACTTGACGAAGAGCTCCTGTTCACGCCGTGCGGTGATGTAAGCGAAATCGCGGTTCGCCTTCGCTTGCGCCAGCGCCGCCATCGTTTGCAACAGGGAAGCCCGAGCTGATGCGAGTTGCTTGTCGAGCTCGGGCGTGTCGAGCTGCAGGAGGAGCTGCCCCTTCTTGACGCGATCGCCGATATCCACCAGCCACTGACGGACGTACCCACTGGCCCTCGCATTGACGAATGTCTGCTGAAACGCGACCAGGTCTGCCGGCAGCGTCAACGTCCGGCCCGCATCGACCGCGACTGCCTTGGTGACGGCCACACGCGGTGGCCCTTGCTGGGCGGCCGTGGAAGCCGCGAGTTTCGAGCGAGCCAGACGCCTGGGCAGATATCCAACCAGGAATGCCGCGGCGACCAACAACACCGCACCGGCAACCGCGAGGTGCCGTCTGTTCCAGCTGCGCAGTGGCATCGGAATCCCCCAGGTAGCGCTCACGCCCGCTCCTCTTTCAGTTCCGGCGCGTCCTCCTGGGCCGCCGGCTTGTAGCCGATCGCGCTGAGCACCACCGGGACGAAGAAGAGCGTCGATACGGTGGCGAACAGGAGTCCCCCGACCACCGCCCGGCCCAGCGGTGCGTTCTGCTCCCCACCATCGCCGAGACCGAGCGACATCGGGAGCATCCCGAGGATCATCGCCGTTGCGGTCATGATCACCGGCCTCAGCCGGGTGCGTCCGGCGTCGAGCGCCGCGGTGGCGACATCGGCACCTTCGCGGAGACGCTCGATGGCGAAGGTGACCACGAGGATGCTGTTGGCGGTCGCCACGCCGATGCTCATCAGGGTTCCCATCAGCGCCGGGACACTGAGGGTCGTGCCCGTCAAGAACAAGCCCCAGACGATTCCGGCGAGCGTGCCGGGCAGGGCCATCAGGATGATCACCGGCTCGAGCCACGACTGGAAGTTCACCACCAGGAGCAGGTAGACGAGCACGATGGCGACCACGATCCCCAATCCGAGGCCGCTGAACGACGCATTCATCGCTTGCGTCTGACCGGTCAGCTTGATCGTCGATCCGCGCGGCAAGTGCGCACGCGTCTCGGCGACGAGCTTTTGCACCGCCGACGACACCGAGCCCAGGTCGGCCCCCTCGACATTCGCTTGCACGTCGACGGTCCGCGCGATGTTGTAATGCGTGATGTTCGTCGGACCGTGGATGCGCGAGACGCTGGCGACGTTGGAGAGCAACTCGGGCCGGGTCGAGCTCGCCAGGACCGGTGCGGCGAAGGATCCCGAGTTGACCACGCTGGCCGTGCTGCTCATGAGAGGCGTCGACTCGACCGCCTGGATGGAGTCGATCCGGACCTGAGGCGTCTGGACCGCCACCGAGTACTGGACGGCGGTCTTCGGGTCCATCCAGAAGTTCGGAGCGGTCTGAAAGCTGCCGGAGAGCGAGACGAGCAGGTCACTTCCGACGTCGCGCATCGTCAGTCCGACGTCCTGCGCGGCGGTGCGGTCGACGTCCACCAGCAGCTCGGGCGATTCGTTGACCTGCGCCAGGTGCACGTCCACGGCGCCCGGGATGGAGGTCATCTTCTTCGCCAGGTCCCGGCCGGCGGCGAAGTTCGCATCCTGATTTGCCGCCGGGCCGACGATCTGCACGTCGATCGGCGCGGAGAGCCCGAAGTTGAGGATCTGCGTAGAGCTGTCGGCGGCCAGGAAGAAGAACGTCGCCTGTGGAAATTTCTCCCGGAGGTCGCGCCGCAATGCCTTCACGTACTCTGCGGTCGGGCCGTGCTTTGGCGTGAGCGACACGAGCATCTCGCCGTCCGCGCTCGAGATCATCGAGGGGTCGCCGAGCACGAGATTGATGCCGCTGACTGGAACGCCGATGTTGTCGGTGATGGTGTCGAGCTCACCGGGCGGAACGATCGCGCGCACGCGCTCCTCCACCGCGCCGAAGAGGCGTTGCGTATCCTCGATCCTGGTCGCCGCAGGAGCGCGCACGTGAAGGCGGATCTGCCCGGCATCGACGGCCGGAAAGAAGTCGCGTCCCAGGAGCGGAATCAAGGACAGCGAGATCGCGACCACCCCCGCGAACCCGAGGACGAATAGCTTTCGGTGGTGCAGAGCGAGCTGCAACGCCCGGCTGTACATCTCGCGCAGCCGCTCGAAACCCCGCTCGACCTGGCGGCTCATCCAAGCGATCGGGTTGCGGCCGCCGGTCTCTCCTCCAGGCTTTTCGTTCGCAAGGAGGTAGCGGACCAGGGTGGGAACCAGGGTGCGCGAGAGGAAGTACGAAGTGAGCATCGCGAAGACAACCGCCATCGCGAGCGGGATGAAGAGCGATTTCGCCACTCCAGCGATCAAAGTCACGGGCAGGAAGACGATGCAGATGCAGAGGGTCGAAACGAGCGCCGGAACCGCAATCTCCGCTGCCCCGTCGAGGATGGCACGGAGCACCGGTTTGCCCATCGCGTGCTGGCGGTGGAAATTCTCCACTTCCACGGTCGCGTCGTCGACGAGGATGCCGACCGCGAGCGCCATCCCGCCCAGCGTCATGAGATTGATCGTCTGCCCGAACCAATTGAGTACGATGATCGAGACCAGAAGCGAAAGTGGAATGGAGGTCATCACCACGACCGTCGAGCGCCAGCTCCCCAGGAAGAGCAGCATCATGATCCCGGTGAGACCGGCCGCGATGGCGGCTTCGCGCACGACCCCCACGACGGCGCTCTTCACGAAGACCGACTGATCGGCGATGGGCTTGATCTCCAGATCGGGCGGCAGGGTCGCCTGGATGCCCGGGAGCGCCGCCCGGGTTCGCGAGACGACGTCGAGCGTGCTCGCGCCTTGCGCCTTGAGGACCGGGAGCAGCGCCCCTTTGGTGCCATTCGTCAGAACCATGCTCGTCTGCGGCACGTAGCCGTCGCGCACGTGCGCCACGTCGCGCAGGTAGACCATCGCCCCGTTGACCTTCTTGACGGGAAGGTCATTGAGCCCAGCGATCAGGTCTGGGCTGCCGTTCATGAGCACGTTGTATTCGAGCGAACCGATCTTCGCGGTGCCGCTCGGCAGGATCACGTTCTGCTGATTGACGGCCGTCGTCACGTCCGACGGCGAGATTCCCCAAGCGAACAACTTCTGCGGATCGATGTCGACCACGACCGTGCGCACCTTGCCGCCATACGGCAACGGGACCTGCGCGCCCTGGACCGTCGCCAGGCCGGTGCGCAGGAAGTTGGTGGTGAGATCGTACACTTGCTGCTCCGGCAACGTCGGGCTGGTGAGGCCGAGCTGAAGGACGGGAACGTTGCTGGCGCTGTACCCCATGACCAGCGGCGCAATCGCGCCCGGTGGCATCTGCCGCAGGATCGGCTGGGAGACTGCCGCGACCTGCGCGACCGCCCCATCGACGGAGGAGCCGGGTTGCATGAAGATCTTGATGACGGACGTGCCGCCGAGCGTCAGGGATTCCAAGTGTTCGATCCCGCTGACGGTGGTGGTGGTCGCGCGCTCGAAGATCGACGTGATCCGCCCTTCCATTTCCGTGGGCGGGAGGCCGTTGTAGTTCCAGATGGCCGCGACCACCGGGATGTTGATCTCGGGATACATGTCCGTCGGCATCCGCAAGATCGTCATCACGCCCATCAGCACGATGAGCATCGCAAGGACGACGAAGGTGTAGGGCCGGCGAAGGGCGAGACGGACGATCCACATTGGCCTTAGCTCCTGGGCTGCTCGCCGGTGACTTCGCGGTACCAGGCCGGATGGTGCAGCCGCGCCCAGCTCTTCGTCACGGTGCCGCGGACGATGGAGCGGAAGGTGCCTGGCTCGGCTGCCGTCCCCAGGTAGATGTGCCCGATGATCATCGCGAAGAAGAGGCTGAAGGCGGTGTCGTGCAGGATGTAGCTCGCCTGGCGGAGCCACTGGCCGAAGTTCTCCTGCGGCAGCCATATCACGATGCCGGACAGGAGGAGGCCCAGGGCGCCCAGCCCCGCCGCCCAGAACAACATCTTCTGACCGCCGTTGTACTTGCCGACGTCGGCGTCCTCGTTGCGGTACTGGAAGTACTTCAGCATGCCCCGCGGCGTGATGAATTCGCGATCGGCGGGCGTGAGCAGCATTTGTGAAGCCCATTGCACGAACATGAGCGTCGAGGCAACCGCGAACGCGACCCCCGCCCAGGGGTGGAGCACGCGGCAGACGTGCAACCCGCCGAACAGGCCTGCCAGGAAACCGAGGTAGGGCGTCCAGATGGGCAACCCGGTGAACAAGCAGATGAAGAATGTCAGGGCCACGGACCAGTGCACCACGCGCGCCGAGAGCCGTTCGCGGACGATCTCGTCCCCCACCACGATGTCCTCGGTCCTGCGGGCGCGCGCCATCGCCGCGTCGCCCATCCCGTTCTGCTCGACGACCGGCATCCGTGTCATCGTTGTCCGTCTCCCTTCGGCGTCTCCGCACCTTCCTTCGGCTTCTTCGGCCCGAAGGAGAGGTAGTGTCCGACCATGCTGAAGAAGGCGCCCGCGATCGCGAGGGCGCCCAGCGGCCGCACGATGTTCTTCCAGAACCGCACGCCATCCGGGACGTGCGGGTCCTTCGGCAGGCCGTACCATTCGGGGTGATCGCCGTGCGCCAGGACGGTGATCACGGTGGTCCCGCCCACGCCGGGCGGATCGTAGAGCGCCGCCTGGGGGAAGCCATTCTGCTTCAGCTGCTCGACCCGCTCGTTCGCGCGCGCCGCCAGGTCCGTCTTGTCGCCGAACTCGAGGCACCCGGTGGGGCACGACTTCACGCAGGCAGGCTCCAGACCGACCTGCCCCCGGTCCACGCACAGCGTGCACTTCGACATCTTGCCGGTCTGCTCCGAGTAGCGAGGGATGTCGAACGGGCACCCGGTTTCGCACATCTTGCAACCGATGCAGTTGTCGGGGTTCACGTCGACGATCCCGTTCTGGTACTGCACGATCGCGCCGGGCGCGGGGCAGGCCTTGAGACAGCCCGGGTCGCCGCAGTGCATGCACCCGTCCTTGCGCAAGAGCCAGGCGAAGTCCGGGCCGATCTCGCGCTCGCGGAACTGGATCAGGTTCCAGTAGTTCGCGTCGAGGCTGGGCATCGTCTGGTACGTGCCCGTCTGGGTGGTGGGCACGATGTGCAGATCGTTCCACTCCTGGCAGGCCACCTCGCACGCCTTGCAGCCGATGCAGGTGGAGGTGTCGATGAGCTTCGACACCACTTTGAGATTTCGAAGCTCCGTCTTGGAGCCCCAGGCGCTGGCGGACGACTGCCGCACCTCTAAGGCGTCCAGGTTCACGACACGCCCTCCGCGGCCTTCTCCAGCCGGACCAGGAACGTCTTGAACTCAGGCGTCCACGTGTTCGGATCCATCGCCGAAGGCGTGAGGAAGTTGGCCAGCGGCCCGACGTGCTTTGGATCGCCTTCGTAGCCCCAGTGCAGCGGGAAGCCGATGTGCCAGACGCGCTTGCCGTCGATCGTCAGTTGCCGCAGGCGCCTCGTCACCATCGCGACTCCCTCGATGGACCCGCGCGCCGAGGTGACTCTCGCACGCGAGCCGTTGGTAATCCCTTTTTCCTTTGCGAGCTCTTCCGGGATCTCGATGAAGAACCCGGGTTGCAGCTGGTTTAGCTCGTTCGTGTGATGCGTCCAGTAGTGGTACATCTCGGTGAGCCGGTAGGTGGTGCAGACCACGGGGAACTGATCGCGGGTGCCGTACACATCCTTGTCGGAGTGGAAGCGGGCGGTCACCGGGCTCGACGTCACCTTGGGGTGCAACGGATTCGCGATCGCCGCCTCGGTCGCTTCGTAATGCTCGGCGAACGGCCCGTCATTCAGCGAGGGCGCAAACAGGCGTCCGACGCCTTCGGGCAGCTGGATGAACGCGCCGTACTGACCAGGAGGTGAGTTGGGCGCGATGTCGGGTACATCGCCCACCCACAGCTTTCCGTTCCAGGCGATGCCCGGGCGCTTCGGGTCCCAAGGCTTGCCCTGGGCGTCGGCAGAAGCGCGGTTGTACAGGACGCGCCGGTTCGCCGGCCACGAGAACGCCCAGTTCGGGTACATGCCGAGGCCGGTGGGATCCTCGGTGCCCCTCCGCGCCGCGTTGTTGCCTGCCTCGGTATAGACGCCGGAGTGGATCCAGCAGCCGCTGCTTGTCGATCCGTCGTCTTGAAGCTGCCCGAAGCCGTCGAGCTGCTGTCCGGCGCGCCGGATCACGTTGCCGTCCTTGTCCTTCAGGTCCGTGACCGCCTTGCCGTTGATCTCCTTGAGCACCTCGCCCAGGTCCGGGCTGTCGGGCGTGCTGTAGTTCCAGGTGACGTTCAACACCGCCTCGGGCAGCGCGCCGCCCTCCTTCCGGTACAGATCGCGGACCGCCAGGAAGATGCGGGCCAGGACTTCCTGGTCCGTCTTCGCCTGCCCGGGGGGATCGAGCGCCTTCCACTTCCATTGCAGCCAGCGGGCGGAATTTGTGAAGCTGCCATCGGTTTCGGCGAAGCCGGAGCAGGGAAGCTGGAACACCTCGGTCTGGATCTGCGAGGGCTCGGGCCCGCCGTACTGCTTCGGCGCCTTCCAGAAGGTGGCGGTCTCGATCTGGTAATTGTCGCCGACGACGAGAAACTTCAGCTTCGACAATGCGTTGATGATCTTGGACGTATTGGGACCGACGCCCACCGGGTTGAAGCCGAAGGTGATGAGTCCCTCCGGACCGGGCTCGGTGCCGCCCGCCCGCACCGAGTTGCCCCGGTACATGTCGTCATAGATGTAGAGCCAGGAGTAGTTGCCATCGACCTTCGGCAGCCACTGATACCCCCAGTCGTTCTCCTTGGTCGCTGCGTCGCCGTAGAGGGACTTGAGCAGGCTGACCATGAACTTGGGATAGTTCGACCAGTAGTTCATGCTCGGCCACGCCTGCTGGTTCAGCGTCGTGGGAGTGACCGCCTTGAGGTAGGTTTTGAGGTCTGCGTACTGGCCTTCCGGAGTCGCCAGGTAGCCAGGCAGGTTGTCGAATACGCCGGCGATGTCGGTGGCGCCCTGGATGTTGGAGTGGCCGCGCATCGCGTTCACGCCGCCGCCCGGCCGGCCGACGTTGCCCAGCAGGAGCTGCAGCGTGGCCGCGGCCCGGATCATCTGGACGCCGACCGAATGTTGCGTCCACCCCAGCGCATACATGACGGTGCCAACCCGCTGAGCGTTCCCAGTCGAGGTGACCACCTCCGCCACTTTGAGGAACGAATCCTTCGGCGTTCCGCAGACCCTTTCGACCATCTCCGGCGTGTAGCGATCGACGTGCTTCTTGAGCAGCTGCAAGGTGCAGCGGGGGTGCTTCATCGTCGCGTCGACCTGGTACCCGTTGGTCTTCGGATCGGGCTGGTATGCCCAGGCCGACTTGTCGTACTCCGCCTTTTTCGGATCGAATCCGGAGAAGAGACCGTCGTCGAAGTTGAACTTCTCGCCGACGATGTACGGGCCCGCGGTGTGGATCCGGACGTACTCCTCGTGGTAGCGGCCGGTTTCGAGCGCGTAGCGGATGAGACCGTTCAAGAACGCGATGTCGGTGCCCGGCCGGATCGGCGCATACACGTCAGCGACGGACGCCGTGCGGGTGAACCGGGGATCCACCACCACCAGCTTGGCGTTCCGGTGCCTCTTGGCCTCCACGGCCCATTTGAACCCGCAGGGGTGATTTTCGGCGGGGTTGCCGCCCATGACCAGGACGACGTCGGCGTTCCGGACGTCGACCCAGCCGTTGGTCATCGCACCCCGTCCGAACGTGGCGGCCAGACTGGCCACCGTGGGACCGTGTCAAACCCTTGCCTGACTGTCCCGGTAGGTGACACCCAGCGCGCTGATGAACTTCCACTGCAGGAAGTTGAACTCGTTGGTGTCGGTGCACCCGCCGACCACGGCGAGGCCTGGCGTGCGGTTCACCGTCTGTCCCTTCGCGTTCTTGGCGACGAAGGTCCTGTCGCGCGTGGTCTTGATGTGCCGCGCGATCCCCTGGATGGCGTCGTCCCAGGAGATTTCTTCCCAATGGTCGGACCCTGGGCGCCGGACCTTGGGCGTCAGGATCCGGTTCGGGTTGTCGATGTCGTACTTGAGCGTCGCGCCTTTAGGGCACAGCGTGCCGCGGTTGGTGGGCGCGTCCGGATCCCCCTCCACATGCACGACGGTGGACCTGACGTTCTTCGCCCTGTCCCCCAGCGTGTGGACGATGACGCCGCACGCCACCGCGCAGTACGGGCAGATGCTTCGCGTCTCCGTGGTGCGCGCGATCTTCAGCTGCCGCATCTCCGCGCGCGCGCGCGACATGTCGAACCCGATTCCAGCAGCCGCGCCCGCCGCCGCAGCGCCCTTCAGGAACGTGCGCCGTTTCATCGAGCCTCCACCCCGGTTTGGCCAAACCCACCCAGTTGCCCTTTCACGGTCCATGCCGGTCTTGATCCGCCCGAACCAGGGCATTCCGTCGCCGGATCGGCCGCTTGGGCTGCGTGGTCTTCAGACAGGCCTGTCATGGATTGATCACCTTTGTCGCGCAATGCCGCCCCCTTCTGTCGCTGAGGATAGGGTGCGCGACTTGCCCGACCGACCCCGATCCGACCGGGAGCCATCCCGCGCCGACGAACGCCCGCCAGATGAGCACCCGCCCGGTCCTTGTCGGGCCGCTAATGGGACGTCGCCGGCCTTCGGCCGAAGGCGCGCCGCGTATCGCGGTAGGGACGGTTTGTCCTGGACAGCGCGCGCTGGCGCGCGAGCTCTTGCTCTCCCTGTGCCCGGTATGCGTCGCTGGTGAGCGACGCCATGAAGGCGACGAGGTCGTCGAGCTCGCTTTCCTGGAGCCCGAGCGGCTGGATGTCCTGATCGAGCCAGGGGTCCTGCGGGCCGGCTCCCTTGTTGTAGTGGTCGAGGACGTCCCAGAGCGTCGGGTGCGACCCGTCGTGGAAGTACGGTCCGGTGACCAGGACGTTCCGCAGGCCGGGCGTCTTGAACGATGCGATGTCGGGCTCCTTCTTGGTGATGAGAAAGCGGCCCAGCGCGCTCATGTCGGTCCCGATCGCCGCCCGGTCCACGTCGGCCGCGTTGCCGGAATCGACGAGCTTCTCCGCCTGCCGCGCGAGCGGGACCACGTGATGGCGGACGATGAGGACGCCGATGTTGTGGAAGTCGTCGTCCTTGAAGTTGGTCAGATCGGGCGTCTCGTCGGG
>Ga0209526_10000076_pt1 | contig 53865 bp, 46 predicted proteins | sample JacPinW_OM2H0_M1_FD_188566 | JGI IMG/M metagenome (GOLD analysis project Ga0209526, IMG submission 188566) | Forest soil microbial communities from Algoma, Ontario, Canada - Jack Pine, Ontario site 1_JW_OM2H0_M1 (SPAdes) (version 2) | ecosystem: Environmental > Terrestrial > Soil > Boreal... | reverse complement strand
ACTCCCGCCAGTTCGACGCGGAAGACAAGCGACAGCTCGAAACGCTGGCGCGATTCGCCTCGGCAGGCTACCAGACCGTTCTTTCCCTAGCCGTCTCCAAACAAATGGCGGCCATCGTCTCTTCCTCGGACGATGCCATCGTTAGCAAGGATCTGGACGGCGTCATTCTCAGCTGGAATCTGGGAGCCGAGCAGCTATTTGGATATACGGCTGAAGAGGCCATCGGCAAGCCAATAACGTTGATCATTCCTGCCGATCGTCTGGACGAGGAGCCGGCAATTCTTGAGCGACTCCGGAAGGGCGAGCGCGTCGATCATTTCGAGACCGTCCGCAAAAAAAAGGACGGAACGCTGGTGAATATTTCCCTCACCATCTCTCCAGTGAAAGACGATCTGGGCAGAGTCATCGGAGCTTCCAAAGTCGCCCGTGACATCACAGAACGCAAGGAAGCCGAAGAGGCTCGAAAGGACGCCGAGGTTGGCGCCAAGCTGCTGCAAGTGCAAGACGTCGAGAGGCGCCGCATCGCGCGTGAATTACACGATGGAGTGGGGCAGTTGCTGGCGGCGATTGCCATGAATATCTCGCAAGTGTTCAGGGAAAAAGAGCGACTTAGTGATCCAGCGGCTCGCTGCGTCGCCGAAAATATAAATTTGATTGACCAGGCCGCTTCGGAGATTCGGACGGTGTCTTATCTGCTCCACCCCCCGATGTTGGATGAAATTGGCCTATCGTCCGCGCTGGCATGGTACGTTGAAGGTTTCTCGCAACGTAGCAAAGTTAGCGTAACGCTGCAGGTATCACCCGACTTCGGCCGCCTACCTCAGGAGCACGAACTGACGCTGTTCCGCGTCGTACAGGAATGCTTGATAAACATACACCGGCATTCCGGCAGTTCGACCGCGACCATAAGGCTGTCGCGCTCAACGGAGGAAATCAGGCTGGAAGTAGAGGACAGCGGTAAAGGAATCGATCAAGCGATGACAGCAAAGATCGCTTCTGGCGTAAGCGTGGGAGTCGGAATGCGCGGAATGCAAGAACGAATCAAGTCCGTATGCGGCCGTATGATCGTCGACTCAGATCTGAGCGGGACTTCGATCGTGGTTACTTTACCAATCGCCCGGAAAGAGTAAGCGCGTCCGCTGGTGGCGTTTTGGGATCTCCCCGAACTTATCACGCGAGCCGTGACCAACTTCGAGTACCGATTAGTTTACCCTCCGCTGAACGGTTTACCTGATGGGACTGGGCGGCCAAACCGCCTAGCTTCAGAAGCGAATAGGAACCTGATTCACAACAAGGGCCAACATAAAACAGTTCGATGAGGGCGGCACTTCGTGAGCCCGTTAGAAGGAGCGATCCGAATGCAATACCCAGCAACGGCACAGTTAGCCGCTCAACCCCAGATCGCAGTAGCAGAACCACACGTACGAAATGAAGCCCATTCTTCCGGCGTATCTTGGGCAGCCGTTTTCGCCGGCGCATTTGTTGCCGCTGCGATGTCACTTATCCTTCTCTCTCTCGGAACGGGGCTCGGCTTGTCTTCCGTTTCGCCATGGTCGGGCGTTGGAGCATCCGCGTCTACGATTGGCTCCGCAGCCATTCTTTGGCTAATCCTGATGCAATTCATGAGTTCTTCTCTGGGCGGCTATCTAGCCGGACGTTTGCGCACAAAGTGGGCAAGCATTCACACCGATGAAGTCTATTTTCGCGATACCGCTCATGGTTTTCTCGTGTGGGCAGTAGGTTTGGTCATTACTGCATCTTTCCTGGCTAGCGCAGCCGCCACCATGATGGGCGGGGCCGTGCATGGCGGCACAGCAGGCATCACTCGTTCAGGTGCGTCCGGAATCGCAACGGGCTCAACAGCTGGCGAAAGCCCGCTGGATCCAAACGAATATTTCGTCGACACCTTGTTCCGTTCGAGTCCTTCAACCGCTGCGAGTTCGAATCGCGTAGACGCATCCGTGCGCAGCGAGGCCGCGCTCATTTTCGCGAACGGACTCCGCCGCGGGAATCTTCCGTCAGCAGATAAGAATTACCTCGTGGACTTGGTGGCGGCAAAGGCCGGTGTCAGCGAACCCGAGGCCGATAAACGTGTATCCAGTGTTTTTGTAGACGCGCAACAAGCCGCGGATACAACGCGCAAAGCCCTTGCACACCTCTCGTTGTGGCTTTTTGCCGCCCTGCTGATTGGTGCGTTTAGCGCTAGCTACGCGGCCACCATCGGGGGACGACAGCGAGATCACGTGAAGAGTATTTAGGCACCCGCGATTTAGCCAACTGACACTTCAACAAGGAGGGCTACGATGCGTTCCATTCTGTTATATCTCTTGGGCGTACCTATTCCAATAATCATCTTAATCGCCCTATTCAGCCACTGACAGAAGTCTTTTGCGAGCCTCGCCCCACGTATCTAAATTGTGAGGAGGTCGCCGGTGCATCCAATCGAGCCTGGGCTGTTCAGTGACTCGTAGAAATAGTGTCGCAAGGGTTTTTGGGCAAGCTATAAAACGCTCTCTGGGCTGTCCCCTTGGTAAGTCCCGTCTGGCGGGTGATCTCGCTCCAGGAGCGCCCTGCGTTGCGAAGGGCGGCGAGCTGCTTGGCGTCCACATTGACCTTGGGTCGGCCCACATGTTTGCCCTTTGCTCGGGCATTGCGCAAACCCGCCTTGACCCGCATGGAAACACATTGGATAGACTGGTGCCCGGGGTGGGAGTCGAACCCACATGAGGAAAAATCCCCGGAGGATTTTAAGTCCTCAGCGTCTGCCATTCCGCCACCCGGGCGCCGGCACAATAAATTTAGCGAACACAAACACTTACTGCAACACCACCGTCTCTATCAGAGGCAACTGAAGCAACCCGGTGTCGGTAGTGGTGTCGGTTAGAGTCTCTGCAGGGGCATCCAATCGCTCCACGGCTGCCAACGTATGCGTTGACCAGCAGGCGGTTTTACAAAGTCGGTCTGATAATCGCGTCCATCGCTGCGTCGCCCGTCCCCTGGACGGTCACACGCAGACCGGCATCGTCCCCAATGACAACGCCGTGTGGAAGCGCCTGAGGGCGTTCATTCGTTGGGCTCGTCTTTCGTGGGTAGGGTGAAGTAAAAGCTTGCGCCGCGCGAGGAGTTGTCGGCAGCCCACAAGCGGCCACCATGCGATTCAAGAATGGAGCGGCTGATGCGAAGTCCCATGCCAGTACCGTGGGGCTTGGTAGAAAAGAAGGCATTGAAGATCTGGTCGGTCTGTTGTGGGGGCAGACCCACGCCGCTATCGCTGACGCACACCAGAAGTTCCTCGTTTTCCGCTCGCTGCGATTTGATGACGAGTTCGCGCGTTCCATCCACATCCTTCATTGCATCGATGCTGTTCATGATGAGATTCATCATGACCTGCTGCAATTGCACGCGATCTCCCATGACTTGCGGAAGATCTGCCGCCAGCTCGGTCCTGACCGATATCGAGTATCGTGCTGTCTCGCCGCGCAGGAGGACGATCATCTCTCCGATGACTTCGTTTACATCCACGAACTCGTGTTGCGAAGTACCTTTCTTGAAGAGCAGGCGGATCCGGCTGATGATTTCTCCAGCACGCTTTCCGTCTTTGACGATTCTCATGGCAGCCGCGCGCGCCTCTTCGACGTTCGGAGTGTCGGCGGCGAGCCAGCGCAAGCAGGTATTAGCGTTGGTGTACGCTGCCGCGATCGGTTGATTCACTTCGTGCGCCAAGGAGGCAGTCAGCTCTCCCATGGTGGTCACCCGGCTGACTCGTGCTAGATTTGCCTGCGCCTCGCGCAGCGCTTCCTCGGCACGGTGGCGTTCCTCGATGTCGATAGCGGTTCCATACCACTTAACAATGTTTCCCAGCTCATCGCGCAGGGGCACGTTGCGGGTCAGCCACCAGCGATATTCCCCGTCTGCCCGCCGTAGCCGCACCTCACTCTCCGTCGGTTCACCAGCGGCGAGGGCAGCGCGCCACTCGTCGACGTACCTGGCGAGATCATCAGGATGTACTACGGAGCCCCAATCCCAGCCCAGTGCGTCCTCCATGGTCAGGCCGGTAGTTTCCAACCAACGTCGATTGATGAAATCAACGGAGCCGTCAGGCCGCGTGCTCCAGACATGCGCCGGAATAGTGTCGATGACGAGCCGGAGGCGATCTTCGCTCTGCTGTTGGGTCGCGTAAAGATCTTGCAGGCGCCTGGCGGTGTCGTTGAATACCCGCCCGAGGTGAGCGAGTTCGTCTCTTCCGGTAACAGACACTTCATGTTGAAATTCGCCCCGGGCCAACGCTTTTGAGCCTTCCACCAAACGCGCTAGCGGCTGCGTGATGCTGCTGGTAATGGCCAAGCCGAGCGTGGCAGCGATCAGCAAGGTGAAAACAGCGGTCAGCGGCACAACCAGAAAGACCAGACGTTGCACGCGCTTAATGTTCCGCACGGTTTGGGCCTGCTCTTCGCCGACCTCATGGTCGACGGTTTCGACCAGCGCCGAGGTGAGTGATTTCAGTGGCGTTACTTGGTTCACTAGACGCAGGCGCACCGCTCGCCAGTCGCCGGAGGTGGCCAGTGTGGTAATAGCCTCAAGCTGCGATGGTAGCGCGCTCTGAACGGCGTGCAGGGTAGGCAGGATGGTTGGATCGCGCTGGAGGTCGAAAGGCGCGAGACTGAGGGCGCTCATTGCGCGACGGCTGTCTTCCAGGACCGCGGTACGGAGGGGGCCGGCTTCTGTCACGAGTCGACCGGCGTCCTGGGAGTCCACGAGCGCTTCCAGCCGATCGTGAAACGCCGATAGACTGGTATGAACGCGTAGGACGGCGACCAGCTTCTGGTCGATACCGTTTAAGCGCTCCGCTTGAGCACGCACCAGGTGGAATTGCCAGAGCACAACCCCATCCGCGGCTAACATCGACAGAATGATGACCACGAACCCGAGTATCAGACGGGGACCGATGTTGAGCTGTCCGCCATGAAGAGTTTTCGCTTCAGCGCTCTTGACCCAACGATGCAATCCTGTTGCGGTGTAAAAGCCCATCGGTTGTTCCTATCGAGCTATACCTGGCCTCGAACCCACTCCATGCCTCTCACCGTTCGGGGGAAAAACCTGAAGCAGCGGATTGAGGCGTGCTTAATGGACAGATTCGGAACTTCCCTTCGCGGTTCTGGTGCTGATACCTGCTGAGGGCGGTCCTTTCTTCAATCCGGTGATGCGAACCAACTCATTCTCCAGGGCTGCGGCCGCTTCTGGCGCTCTCTTCTCGCCAGTCAGCACGGAGTGCACCGCCTGGATGTAAGCGTCGCTCACCTCCTGGTAGTTTTTGCCGGTGACGTTCGAAGGACGCGAAACGATGCCAGTCCGGAATCCTTGACTCACAAGCGCAAAATGCGGATTTAATTCAAGCACTGCCTGCAGGTTGTAGAGTTCTGGTAGAGTGGGTGGCTGCGAAAGCACGCGGGACCGCTTCACCTGCACGTCTCTACGGGTGAGATACCGGACCAGTTCTAAGGCTTCACGGGGATGAGCCGAGAATCGGGAAACTGCCAAGCCCCATCCTCCCAAGGTACCCACTCGGCCTGCCTTACCACCGGGCAGCAGGGCTATATCGAACTTATTTCGGATTGGCGACCCCGCCGCCTGGCTGTCGACGTAGGCTGACGGCCAATTCCGCATGAATGCCGCGTCGCCTGCCACCCAAACGTTTAGCGAATCCCACTCTCTATATCCGACTACACCGGGGGGTGAGATGGAACCAACCCAGTGCGCCGCCCTTTGCCACGCCCGGATTGCGTGCGGATTATTCACGCTGATCGCCTGGTCCTCCTCGATGATCCGCCCCCCGCCTTCGGCTGCCTGCCATTCCAGTGCGTCGCAGGTCAATGCTTCTTCAGCCGCCCCTTGCCACACAAAGCCCCAAAACTGTTTCTTACCTTTGGCTCGTTCGCCCGCTTGAATCCGAGCCGCCATGTTTTCCAGCTCGTCCCAGCTCTTGGGCGGCTCACGATATCCATACTGGCGCAGAAGGTCGGTGCGATAATACAGAAGTCCGATGTCGGCACGATACGCCATGGCCGCCAGCTTGTTATCCACGGTGTAGCTGGCGGCTATGGCTGGAAATTGGAGGGAAACTTCGTTGGCGAAATATGGCTTTAAATCTATGAAATATTCGGCCAGCATCCCAGGCCAGATCACATCGAGGCCGTATACGTCCGGACCCGAGGCGCCTGTCCCGAGTAACTCTCGCCACAAAACTAGCTTTTGCCGCGTGGACTCCGGAGACGGAAGGAGACTGACTCGGATTCCTGTTTCCCGAGTGAATTGCTGCAACTCTTGCTGGCGCGCCTCGCTGAACGTCTTGTTCGTCCACTCCTCCAGAAAAGTCAACGTAACCGGTTCACGAACAGATGGCCTCGTACAACCTTCCGGAAGCAAAGAGAGCAACACAATGCAAATAGGCCGTACCAACTTGCCAGACCTTGACCGCCCAGCGTAAAGACCACGAATTCCCTGTGCGATCACTCTCTGAACTTTCATCACCATTTCGAAAGCTTTCCTCTCACATGGGGACGATCTCACCGCTCCATGTCATGCCTCGCCTCGCTCCCTCTGCTTCAGCAGCCGTAGCTTTCGCCTCAACACCCGACGGCCGGGCAATACAAATCTTGATCGCACGGCGTGCTTCTTGACACAGCATGTCGTATGGGAAATGTAGTAATAAGCTCGTAAAAGGTAGATCGACGCATAGGAACTTTGTGCCGCAATTTACGCGACCACTTCCTCCAGTGCTCGCTCCGTCATGTCCCGTCTGCTTTGGGATGAGGCCGGGAAATCCCCGTTCTGCACATCTTATTGATCAGCGTAGTGCGCTTCAAGACGAGTTTAGCGACTGCGCCTTTCGGGCCACCGATCACCCAACCAACTCCTTCAAGCGTGTGCAGAACAGAGTGCATCCGGAGTCCCGCAGAGTAGGCGCGGACGACGCATGACCTGTGCTTCGGGTCGAAGCGCGAGGAGAATCCGGCCACAAATTTCTGCAAATCAGCGGGCTACAAGGGCGTTTATCGGAGCCATATATCGAACTCGCTGGGCTTTGTGTCTTCGTCTGTGCCTGAACGCAGGAGGCCTGCGCCGCGAATTGCTGCAACGATGAAAACTTAGTTCAATGCATTTCTTCCAGGCGGCGCATCTTTGGTTCGATTCCAAGAAAATATACAGCCAGGATCTGCACGACCAGCAATCCGATCATCAGGCTGACCACTCCTCCTACACCGTAAGATCGGAACAGGAACACCACCAGGAATGGAGTGAAGATCGTTGCCGCGCGCCCAAGTGTGTTGCACAGGCCTACGGCGCGCATGCGAATGCCCGTCGGGAATAGTTCGGGAATGTAAATGGCGAAGAGTAGCGCGACCAAAATATAAATACAGACGAACAATAGAAATCCCGCTACAGGCAGCAACACTGGGTCGCGAATGAATGGATAGATTCCGCCGAAAAGGATTGTCAGCAAGGAAGCGCTAATGATGGCGGGCTTGCGCCCTACGGAATCCGCGGAGAACGCGCCGATAACCGCCCCAACGGGCGCGCCAATGCTCATCAGTAAGGAATACCGGAAGGAACTCGCCATGCTCAATCCTTGTTGCACGAAAAAAGTGGGCAGCCAGGTCACGAATCCATAGATCAACGTATTTGCCACGATTAAAGCAGTAGCACCGACGAACAGGCGTGAAAAGAGTCCCGGTCCGAACAGCGCAGAAAAACTGCGATCCGAAACTGGAATCGCGGGCGAGGCGGGCTCTGGAAGCGGCCCCTGACGAACAGCAACTTCGCGTTCGATTTCTTGCAGCATGGTTTCGGCTTCTTCTGTCCGCCCGACTGACTCCAGCCAGCGCGGCGATTCTGGCATGGCCTTACGCATATACCAGACGATGAGCGCACCTGCTCCGCCAATCAGAAACATGGTGCGCCAGCCAAACCGCGGAATCAGCAGAGTGCTAACGAGTGCGCTGACTGGCAGGCTCGTGACCACCACGGCATTCAAGATGCCGCACCAGCGTCCCCGAGCCTGTGGCGGAAGATATTCCGTCATGGCGGAATAGCCTGCCACCAATTCCGCTCCGAGGCCTACACCCATAACACCGCGTAGAAATATCAGAACAAACATATTAGGAGCAAACGCGGAGGCAATGGAGGCAAAACCAAAGATGATGAGGTTGGCCTGATAGGTGAATCGGCGGCCATAGCGATCGCCAAGGAAACCGGTCAGAAATGATCCCAGCATCATCCCGATGAACGTGACCGAGACGAACTGGGCGTTCTGCGCCATAGTGGAGAAGCCACTCTTAAGTGTCGCTCCGAGGACTGTTGCGGCCACGTACACGTCATAACCATCAAAGAACATGCCGATGGCGATAAGCGTCAGGATGCGTCGATGAAAAGGCGAGACAGGAAGCCGATCGAGGCGTGCGCCTGCGTTTACACTCACGAGGGATTCACTTTTTCCTGCCGAGCACGGCCATGGTGCCCTCGGTGAGAGCTTCGACGGCAAGACCGCAGTTTTTTTCAAAGGAGTTATTCTGAGCGGTGAGAAAAAATTCTTTGCAGCGGCGAGTCGCGCCGGGATCGAGTTTCAGAATGCGCGCGACAAGCGCATCGGCTTCGCTGGAAAGACTTTTCGCATCGCATATCTGGGAAATCAGTCCAATTTCCAGGCCCCGATGAGGAGTGAAGGGTTCGCCAAAAAGAACCAGCGGAAAGGCGAACCGCGGCAACGCATACTCGCCAAGATAAGCCATGATGGCAGCGGGAGCGAGACCGGAGCGCATTTCTGGAAAACCAAGCAAAACATGATCGGCCACCAGAGCGAAGTCGCAAACAATCGCCAAGCCCAATCCGAAACCAAAGGCCTCGCCTTGCACCTCCGCGACACTGATCAAAGAGGATGTTCGAATCGTGCGCTTGAACTCAATCAGGCGGGCGGCTTCGGCTCGGACTGTATCGGCATCGCCACCGGCACGTTCCCGGCCCTTGCAAAAAACGCTTCCCCTTGCACGAATCCTTAGTACCCGAGCGCGAGGTTGTGTTGATTCGGATCGAAGCTCCGCCAGCATCGCATCAAACATTGTCCCGGTAACTTCGTTTCCTCGATCGGGATTGTTCAGGGTGAACGTCAAGACTTCGCCCATTCGCTGAATTTCTACTAATTCTGTGGGAGCTTCGCTGAAATGGTCCGAACGCGGCAGATTGGTCATGGCCGCAGGATTATATAGGAAACCTTACGTCCAATTCACCGAGTTATCTAGACGGATTCCTGAGGCATAAGGAGTCAAATAAACGGAGACTCGACGCTTTGCCTCGGGGGGATTGAATTCGGGCGCACCTGAACTTCATACCGCCGCATCGAACAATCTGGTAGAGTGTCGCTCTGACGTTATCCATAGCAATGGTTCGACGTCACTTCAAGCACTCCTGGATGCAGACGCTCCCAGCCACCCTCTGAAGGCCATGCTATCGGTAGTGCTCTCAGGACGTGCCGCCACAGGACAAAGGTCGGCCCGCACGCGTTCCACAGACGGATGAAAGGAGAACATATGCCCACCAAACCGAAACCAGTCCTCGAATCGAAAACCCAAGCTTTCATTGACGCAGTTAACAGCCAAGGGGGAACCCCCCTGTATAAGCTGCCTTATGTGGACGCCCGAAAAGTCCTGGAAGATGCGCAGGCGACTGCAAAGGTGACCAAGCTTCCGGCTGACATCGAAGATAAGGTATTCCCGGTTGGACCTACCGGAGAAGTTTCCGTTCGCATTTATCGACCGCAAAACGCAAAAGGTCCTCTGCCCGTTGTGATGTACTTCCACGGGGGCGGTTGGATTTTGGGCAGCAAAAATACTCACGACCGACTGGTTCGCGAGTTGGTCAACGGCACGAATGCGGCCTTCATATTTGTAAACTACACACCCTCTCCAGAGGCGCAGTTTCCCGTGCCCAACGAACAGGCTTACGCGGCCACAAAGTATGTTGCGGAGCACGGGAAAGAGTTGGGCCTCGATAGCAGCCGGTTGGCAATCGCAGGAGATAGCGCTGGCGGGAGCATGACGGCGGTGGTGGCACAACTCGCAAAGGAGCGCAAGGGTCCCGCGATCCGTTACCAGGTGCTTTTCTATCCTGTCACCGATGGAAGCCTTACTCAGCGATCTTATGAGGACTACAGCGAAGGGCTTTGGCTTACGCGCGCTGCCATTACTTGGATGTGGGATGCGTACACGCCAAACAAAGAAGATCGCAAGAAGAACACGGCGTCGCCTCTGGCGGCAAACTTGGACCAGTTGCAGGGATTGCCTCCAACGCTGTTGATCGTGGATGAAAACGATGTGTTGCGGGACGAAGGCGAGGAGTACGCGAGAAAACTGATGCAGGCCGGCGTCGATGTCACTGCGGTGCGAATTCTTGGCACACTTCACGACTTCGCCATGCTGAATGCGCTCGCCAATACACCAGCCACCAAGGCCGCAGTTCAACTTGCTTCTCAAAAACTTTCGGAAGCCCTTTATTCGTCAGCTACGAAGGAAGCCACAGCGTAGCGGCAAGACGAAACAAGTTGTGGACGGATGGGACCTCAGATTGCACTTGCATGACTGTAAATTTTGCAAGCGGGGATGCTGTGCGTCGTTTGGGTTCGAAGGCCGACGCGCGATTCGGAATCGCGCGAGGGAAGCTAAAAGGCGTGTTTTACAGTACAATGCCACGATTCGTGAAGCGTGGTGCTTCTTGCTTTGCCCGAGTTTGTGGGTACCCTCTACCCGCTAGGGAGATCATGTGAGCCAGCCTAATCTTGACCAGTTGTGCATCAACACAATTCGGACGCTTTCCATTGATGCTGTCCAAAAGGCGAACTCCGGTCACCCGGGGGCCCCGATGGGACTCGCACCTGTGGTGTACTCCCTTTGGCATAACTTCCTGAATTACGATCCCGCCGATCCTCTGTGGCCCAACCGCGATCGCTTCGTTCTTTCCGCGGGACACGCTTCCATGCTGCTTTACTCCATACTTCATCTGGCGGGCGTCCGCGAGGTAAATAAAAAGGGGGAAGTGCAAAAGGATCTTGCGGTATCGATGGAAGAGATCAAGCGCTTTCGCCAGTTGGACAGCAAGACACCGGGGCACCCTGAATCGCACATCACCACCGGCGTTGAAACCACTACCGGTCCACTCGGGCAAGGCGTAGCGAACAGCGTCGGAATGGCAATGGCTGCCAAGTGGCTGGCCGCAAATTTTAATAAGCCCGGGTCTGAACTCTTCAATTTCCGTGTTTACGCTGTCTGCGGTGATGGCGACCTGATGGAAGGAATAGCAGGCGAGGCCGCCTCTCTTGCCGGACATTTGAAGCTGAACAATCTTTGTTGGATCTACGACAACAACCGCGTCACCTTGGACGGACCGGCAAGCTGGTCGTTCAGCGAGGACGTAATGACTCGCTTCGTGGGTTACGGTTGGAACGTCACACACGTTACCGATGCAAACGACCTGATGATGCTCTCCCGCGGCTACGACGTTTTCCTGAAAACGAACGACCAGCCGACCCTGCTCGTTGTCGATAGCCACATCGGGTATGGATCGCCGCACAAGCAGGATTCTTACGAAGCACACGGCGAACCGCTTGGCGAGGAAGAAGTAAAACTAGTTAAGAGAAACTATGGATGGCCAGAGGACGCAAAATTCCTTGTGCCTGAAGGGGTGTACGAGCATTTCCGATCCGGCGTCGGTGTTCGCGGCGCGGAACAGAATGCCAAATGGAAGGCTCTGTTCACCGAATACGCCAAAAAATTCCCCGATTTGGCTGGGCGACTTCAGAAAATGCAACATCGCGAACTGCCTGAGGGCTGGGACAAGAATCTGCCGGTTTTTCCCGAGGATGCCAAAGGCATGGCTACACGAGAAAGTTCGGGCAAGGTCCTGAACGCGCTGGCCCAAAATATCCCGTGGCTTATGGGTGGCTCTGCTGACTTGGCGAAATCCAACAAGACCAATCTGGTCTTCCAAGGGGCGGGCGATTTCTTCCCTGAAGAATACGCGGGCCGTAACGTCCACTTCGGCGTGCGAGAGCACGCCATGGGTGCGATTACGAATGGCATGACGCTTTCGACGCTCCGCGGCTTCTGCGCCACTTTTTTCAATTTCAGCGATTACATGCGTGCCAGCTTGCGGCTCGCTGCCCTGATGGAAATTCCCGTGTTGTTTATTTACACGCACGATTCCATCGGCGTCGGAGAAGACGGCCCAACGCATCAACCAGTTGAGCAACTCGCCTCACTGCGTGCGATGCCGAATATGCTGGTAATACGGCCGGGCGATGCGAACGAAGTGACCGAGGCATACAAGATTGCCATACAACACCTACATGGCCCGTCATGTCTCGTATTCAGCCGACAAGCAATGCCGACAATCAACCGGACGAAATATGCAGCGGCGGCCGGGGTGGCAAAAGGGGGTTACGTACTGGGGGATGCGGAAGGTGGAAAACCGGACCTCATCCTGATCGGTTCTGGAACCGAACTTCAGCATTGCGTTGCGGCATACGAAAAACTCCAGGCGGAAGGCATCAAAGTACGCGTGGTCAGCCTGCCCTCGTTTGAACTTTTCGAGAAACAAGATGCGGCCTATAGAGACAGTGTTCTTCCTCCCAGCGTGACGGCCCGCGTCTCCGTGGAAATGGCCACCACATTTGGTTGGGATCGCTATGTCGGGCCCAAGGGAAAAAGCATTGGTATGCATTCCTTCGGCGCATCCGCCCCTTTGAAAGATCTGCTGAAGAAATTCGGCTTTGAGGTGGAAAACGTAGTGGCCGCAGCGAAGCAAGTTCTGGGAAAGTGAGCGCGCATGAAAATTGTCATCGGATCGGACCACGCCGGCTTCCAGCTGAAGGAAGCGACGGGCGCCCTGCTGCAGGGCCTAGGACATGAAGTGCTGGACGTTGGCGCCTACAATGAGCAGCCTTCCGACTATCCGGATTTTGCCGAAGCAGTCGGCAACGCGATCCTGGACCGGCGAGTAGAGCGCGGTGTGCTTATCTGTGGCAGCGGCGTCGGCGCAAGCGTAGCGGCGAACAAATTGATGGGAATTCGAGCGGCCGTTTGCCACGACACGTATTCTGCGCATCAAGGCGTAGAGCATGACGAAATGAATGTCCTCGTGCTGGGATCGCGCGTCGTTGGAGAGAAGCTGGCGGAAGATTTGGTGAAAGCGTACATCGGGGCGGTCTTCAGCAACGAGGCGCGGCACGTGAGGCGGCTCAACAAGGTGAGGGCCCTTGAGCAGCACATGTTAAAAAGTTGAAATCTGAGCCACCGTCCCTATCAGGGGGGTATAGTAGATTTTAGGTTCATGTAAAGAGGTAAAGGAGAAGCATCATGACCACTTCAGCGACGATTCCCAATGTCGAATCTAAATCGGCCAAGAACCCTTTGAAAGCTCTTCTGGACTACGGCCAGTCCCCGTGGATGGACTACATCCGGCGCGACCTGCTGACCGGCGGCGGCCTAAAGAAACTGATCGCCGAGGATGGCCTCCGGGGTATGACGTCCAACCCGGCAATTTTTGAGAAGTCCATCACCGGCAGCAATCTTTACTCCGACATCCTGAATTCACCCGACGCTAAATCGATGGACGCCAAACAACTCTTCGAGAAGATTGCAATTCGTGACGTCCAGGACGCTTGCGATATCTTCAAAGCGGTGTACGTGGAGACCAAACGCCGCGATGGCTATGTGAGTTTGGAAGTTTCTCCGTTCCTCGCCAACGACACCAATGGGACTCTCGAAGAAGCGCGCCGGCTGTGGAAGGCCGTTAACAGAGAGAACCTGATGGTCAAAGTTCCTGCCACGCCGGAAGGAATTCCCGCCGTTCGCCAGCTTTTGGAAGACGGGCTGAACATCAACATCACGCTTCTGTTCGCGCAATCCGCGTACGAAAAAGTTGCGGAGGCTTATACCGCTGCTCTTGAGGCCCGCGCTGCAAAGGGTCAAGACATTAGCCACATTGCCAGCGTTGCCAGTTTCTTCGTCAGCCGCATCGATACGCTGATTGATTCGATAATTGATGACAAGTTGAAATCCGCCCAAGGCTCCGCCAAGGAGTTGCTGGAAAGTGTTCAGGGCAAAGTAGCGATCGCCAATGCCAAATTGACTTACAAGAAGTACCAGGAGCTTTTCAGCGGACCTCGCTGGAACGCACTTGCCGCGAAGGGTGCGCAAACGCAGCGTCTGCTATGGGCCAGCACCAGCACGAAAAATCCGAAATATCGTGACGTGATTTACGTCGAAGAATTGATTGGAGCGGATACCGTGGACACAATTCCGCCGGCCACGTTTGAAGCCTTCCGGGATCACGGAAAACTGCGCAACAGCCTGACAGAGGACGTGCCCGGCGCCGCCAAGGTCATGGAAAAACTCGGTAAGGCCGGCATCTCCATGGAGGAAGTTACGGAAAAACTGCTAGCGGACGGCGTCAAACTGTTCGCGGACGCGTTCAAGACCTTGTTGGAAGCGACGGGGAAGAGCGCCGGAAAACACGCCTGATCAAAGGCCGGTTGTAATCATAACCCGCGGGATTGCGAGCATTCCTAAGTGTCTCTGGAATGGTGTCCTGAGATCTGCTGGACAAAGCGAAATTTCTTGGTGGAGGGTGGCAAGCGATGCAACTTGGAATGATCGGGCTCGGCAGGATGGGCGGCAACATGGTGCGGCGGCTGCAAAAAGGTGGCCACCGGTGCGTAGTGTTTGACCACAGTCCGGATACCGTAAAGCAATTCGCCGCGGAAGGATCCACCGGAGCAAGTTCGACGGATGACTTTGTCGCCAAGCTACAGCAGCCGCGTGCAATCTGGTTGATGGTCCCCGCAGCGGTGGTGGATTCTACCATCGCCCAACTGCTTCCGAAGCTTGCGAAGGATGACATTCTCATTGATGGCGGAAATTCTTATTACATCGACGACATCCGGCGCGCCAAGGAACTCTCTGCAAAAGGAATTCATTACGTGGACGTCGGGACCAGTGGTGGAGTTTGGGGGCTGGAGCGCGGCTATTGCCAGATGATTGGCGGAGAAGTGAATGTCGTAAAGCATCTCGATCCGATCTTTAAAACCCTGGCTCCTGGGATCGGGGATATCCCGCGCACCCCGGGCCGCGAAAAGGCGAGTGGAACCGCAGAGCAAGGTTACCTCCACTGTGGACCTTGTGGGGCAGGCCATTTCGTAAAAATGGTGCACAACGGCATCGAGTATGGGTTGATGGCGGCGTACGCCGAGGGCTTGAATATCCTGAAGCATGCAAACGCAGGCCATGCCAAACGTGAAATTGACGCCGAGACAACGCCCCTTCGGAATCCAGAGCACTACGAGTATGATTTTAATCTTGCGGACGTTACGGAAGTGTGGCGCCGCGGCAGCGTGGTTGCGTCCTGGCTGTTGGACTTGACCGCAATTTCCCTACTCGAGCAACCTACATTGGAACGATTCTCCGGCCGCGTTTCGGATTCCGGGGAAGGCCGCTGGACTCTGATTGCGGCCATTGAATCGACAACTCCCGCTCCTGTGTTGAGCGCATCTCTCTATCAGAGATTCATATCCCGCGGCGAAGACGATTTCGCGGGCAAAGTTCTCTCCGCTATGCGTTACCAGTTTGGCGGACATGTTGAGAAAAAATCCGGGCACTAAAGTGGCGTGCGAATCTCTCGCGCGCCGAGATAGGAATAAGCTCGATGAGCCTCAATTACGTAGAAACACCATCGGTTGCCGCACCGTGTGTCATGGTTATATTCGGCGTGACCGGCGACCTGACAAAGCGGAAGCTCATCCCAGCGCTTCTCAACCTGGCGCAGGAAAACGTATTGCCCAAGAATTTTGCAATCGTTGGATTTGCCTCGAACGACGACACGACCGAGACGTTTCGCAAGTCGCTGAGCCAGGAAATACCCGCTTTCGCGCCGGATCCCATTGATTTGAAAATGTGGGACTGGCTTTCCGAACGAATTTATTACGTAAAGGGTGATTTTCTGGACCCCGAAGCGTATTTGCGGCTGAAAATACAGATTGAGGACGTAGACAAGAAGCATAAATGCCAGGGAAACAAATTTTTCTATCTTGCGGTTGCGCCACGTTTCTTTGCCCCAATTGTCCAACGGCTTGGAAATGTGGGCCTCACGGCCGAAGAAAATTCCCATTGGACCCGGGTGATCGTGGAAAAACCCTTTGGCCACGATCTGGAATCTGCGAAGCAATTGAACGCCGATCTGAAGAAGGTTCTCACCGAAAAGCAGATTTACCGCATTGACCACTATCTGGGCAAAGAGACTGTTCAGAACGTCATGGTTTTTCGGTTCACGAATAACATCATCGAGCCCCTCTGGAATCGCAATTATGTGGATCACGTGCAGATCACGGCAGCTGAAACTGTGGGCGTAGAGCACCGCGGCGGGTTTTATGAAACCGCGGGCGCACTGCGGGACATGGTCCCCAATCACCTTTTTCAGCTGATGACCATGACCGCGATGGAACCCCCCATCTCCTTTGACGCCGATGAAGTGCGCAACAAACAAGCCGAAGTTCTCCACGCAATCCAGCCTCTCAGCCCCGAGGAAGTTCTCACCAACATGGTGCGTGGGCAATATGGCGAGGGTGTTGTCGACGGCGAGCGCGTGCCCGGCTACCGGCAAGAACCCGATGTTTCGCCGGAGTCCAACACGGAGACATTCGTGGCGCTCAAGCTCCTGGTGGACAACTGGCGTTGGGCCGGTGTTCCCTTCTACCTCCGCACCGGCAAGCGATTGGCGCAGCGGGCAACGGAAATCGTGATTCAATTTCGCCGCACTCCTTTCGTCCTATTCCGAAATACCGGTGTTCGAAACGTCGAAACCAATCGGCTGGTAATTCACATCCAGCCTGATGAAGGAATTTCTCTAAGCTTTGGCGCAAAAGTTCCCGGGGCCGTGATGAAGCTGGGTCTTGTGAACATGGATTTCGAATACAAAACCTATTTCGGCGCAGAGCATGGCACTGGCTATGAACGGCTATTGCGCGATTGCATGGCGGGCGATGCCACATTATTCCAGCGTGCGGATATGGTGGAGGCCGGCTGGAAGGTAATTCAACCGATCCTGGACGTTTGGCACGCTCTGCCCCCGCGTGGATTTCCGAATTACGCCGCTGGTTCCTGGGGACCGGCGGAGGCCGAAGAACTTCTGGAAAGAGATGGCCGTGCCTGGCGGCGAATCGGCGAAGAAGACATCGATAAGCGCGGCCGGATCGCCGCGACAGACAAAGTCGGAGCCTGATGACGCAAACGGTGCAAGGGGAAGTGCGCATCCTTGCGGATGCCGCCGCAATCGCGCGGCGCTCTGCGGAAGAATTTGTAAAGGCAGCCAATGCGGCCGTTGCATCTCGCGGAGTCTTCCGCGTTGCACTTGCCGGTGGCTCCACTCCCCGGTCTCTTTACTCGCTCCTGGCTGACGATTCTGGCTTTCGCGGGCAAGTGCCTTGGGAGAAATTGCGAATCTTTTTTGGCGACGAGCGCCATGTTCCTCCCGATCATAAAGACAGCAATTACAACATGGCGCGCGAGGTGATGTTCTCCAAAGCGCCGCTGAAACCGGCACAGATCGCTCGCATCAAAGGCGAAGAGGCCGACACGGAGAAAGCTGCGCTAGAATATGAGCAGGCTCTTCGCGCATACTTTCAATTGAAGGAAGGCCAACTGCCGCGCTTTGATTTAGTTCTGCTGGGCATGGGAGACGATGGGCACACGGCGTCGCTTTTTCCCGGCACCAAAGCGCTGCATCCGGGAAGCAGGATTGTCGTTAGGAATTGGGTCGGCAAGTTTTATACCGAGCGCGTCACTCTGACGGCACCGGCGATTAATCAGGCAAGGCTCGTCGTCTTTTCAGTGACTAAAGCGGACAAAGCACCGGTACTGAAAGCCGTACTGGAAGGTCCGTACGAACCGGAACAATTGCCCTCGCAGCTTATCCAGCCGGAATCCGGCAAGGTTTTCTGGTTGGTGGACTCGGCCGCAGGCAGCATGCTTTCCGTCGGAATTCGAGAATAATCGAGGAGAAGGACATGGCAACAGCAAGCTTGAGCACCATCGAACAACTACTCGGGAACAAGGCAGAATCCCTTCTGAACTTTAAGTCACCGAAGATTTCGAAAGATCTTCTGCATGTGCCGGGGCCGGATTTCATCGATCGTATCTATGCCTCGAGCGACAGGAATCAACGGGTGCTGAACAATCTCTACCGGCTGTTCAATACTGGGCGCCTTAGCGGCACCGGTTATCTCTCGATTTTGCCGGTGGACCAGGGCATTGAACACTCGGCGGGAGCGAGCTTCGCCAAGAATCCGATCTATTTCGATGGCGGGAATATCGTGAAATTGGCCATCGAAGGAAATTGCAATGCGGTGGCCTCCACATTCGGCGTTCTTGGCTCCGTCGCGCATAAGTACGCCCACAAGATTCCGTTCATCGTGAAGATGAATCACAATGAACTCCTGACTTTCCCGAATCAGTTCAACCAGATCCTGTTTGGCACCGTGAAGGAAGCCTACGACATGGGTGCCGCCGCCGTGGGCGCTACAATTTATTTTGGTTCGGAGCAGAGTGATCGTCAGATCATAGAAATCAGTCGGGCCTTCGTGGAAGCGCATGAACTGGGCATGGCTACCGTGCTGTGGTGTTATTTGCGCAACAACGCGTTCAAAAAGGATAAGGATTATCATCTCTCCGCAGACCTGACCGGGCAGGCCAACCATCTTGGCGTAACGATCCAGGCCGATATCATCAAGCAGAAGCTTCCGGAAAATAACGGCGGCTATCAGGCATTAAACATTGGCGATTCCAGCTACGGAAAATTTGACAAGCGCATCTACACGGATCTTTGCAGTGACCACCCAATCGATCTCACACGGTATCAAGTTGCAAATTGCTACATGGGCCGCGCGGGGTTGATCAACAGCGGCGGCGCTTCCGGTGCAAATGACTTCGAAGATGCGGTCGCGACCGCGGTTGTCAACAAACGTGCAGGGGGAACGGGGCTGATCAGCGGGCGCAAGGCGTTCCAGCGCCCGATGGCCGAAGGCGTCAAGCTGCTGCACTCCATTCAGGACGTTTATCTTTCTTCGGAAGTAACCATAGCCTGATTTGTTTTTGACCAATTCTGTTGGGCGTTGCGAATCAATCGTGACGTGCCGCATCTCATCCCCATGACGTTACGCCTTCAAGGAAAATGTGCTGCTATTACTGGCGGCGACCAGGGTATCGGCCGCGCCATCGCTGAACGTTTGGCGCAGGAAGGCGCCGACGTCGCCATCTGCTACCGCTCAAATCAAGCCGGTGCAACGGAAGTTGTGAATGGAATCATTGCCTCAGGCCGCCGCGCCATCGCCGTGCAATGCGACGTTGGGAAAATAGCTGACGGTCAGCATTTCATGGCCGAATCCGTTCGACAATTCGGAAAGATAGATATCCTCGTCAACAACGCGGGCCTGGAACGCCGTGCGGATTTCTGGGACATCACCGAAGCGGACTACGACGCGGTTCTGAACGTGAATCTGAAAGGGCTCTTTTTTCTCACGCAAGTGTTTGTCCGCCACCGGATGGAAGCGAAATCAGGCGGAAAAGTGATCAACATAAGCTCTGTCCATGAAGAGCTTCCCTTCCCTCATTTTGCAACGTATTGCGCCAGCAAGGGCGGCGTAAAAATGCTTACAAGAAATCTCTCTATTGAGCTTGCGCCGCTAGGCATAACCATCAATTCCATTGCGCCGGGAGCCATCGAGACGCCGATTAACCGCAATTTACTTTCCGATCCGGTAAAACTACATTCCGTGCTGCAAAACATTCCTCTTCGGCGCTTGGGCCAGCCTTCGGATGTGGCTTCCGTCGCCGCTTTTCTCGCTTCTGACGAATCCTCTTACGTAACGGGCACGACGTTCTTCGTAGATGGCGGCCTGCTCTGGAATTACCAGGAACAATAGAAAAATCCGTCACATACAATCGCGATTTTGCTTGCGAGTAACCCTAAGGGACGCGTGCGATTGTCCTATTCTTTTTCGACGGGGCGGCCAGTGCAGTTTTCGAACACTCGACGAACATATCTTGCATTCGCGGATGACCGCCTGTTTTCGAGTGTCTAAACTATTCATAGGTGGTCGAAAGGAGCAGCGCATGACAAAGACGAAGCAAACTTCTCCGCCAGTAGAGAAGAAATCTGCAAAAACGGAAGCGAAACCCTCGCACGACGAAATCGCCGAAAAGGCCTTTCAAATTTACCTGCAGCGAAATGGCGCGCCGGGGGATCCGATGCAAGACTGGATTCGCGCTGAGCGCGAGCTTTCCGAGAAGCCAAAATCAACACGTCGCAAGAATAAAGTCGTATCGATTGCTGCCTGAAGCGGAAAGCCTGCAGCCGTACCATGGGTTTACGGAAGATGGACCGTTAAGCGCAACGTAGCTACGTGCGTGTCAGTGTCGCTGCTTGTGCCGCTTCCAGCAGACGTTTTGCGCTCGTTCGAATATCGCCGTGACCAAACACCGCATTGCCAGCCACCAACAACTCTGCACCGGCTTTAACAACGGCACTTACCGTTTCCAGATCCACTCCGCCGTCCACTTCGATGCGGAATTCGAGGTTCCTCTCCGCACGCATGCGTGCTAGCGCCGCAATTTTGTTTAGAGAATTTGGGATGAACTTTTGACCGCCGAATCCCGGGTTCACGCTCATCACCAGCACGTGGTGAACAAGGTCGAGCACTTCCGTCAGCATTTCCACGGGCGTCGCGGGATTCAGGACCACTCCTGGTTTGCATCCATGCGAGGAAATCAAATGCAGTGTGCGGTCCAGGTGCACGCAGGCTTCCTGATGCACTGAAATCCAGTCTGCCCCCGCTTCCGCAAAACTCGGAATGAATAAATCTGGATTCTCAATCATCAGGTGGCAGTCCAGCGGAACCTTCATTACCTTGCGGAGTGACTTCACAATCGGCGGGCCAAGCGTAATGTTCGGGACGAAATGTCCGTCCATCACATCCACGTGAAGAACCGTGCCTCCCCCTTCAATCGCTTGCTGCGCGTCGGCGCCCAGCTGCGCGAAATTCGAGGAAAGAATAGAAGGGACTAATTCGACTTTCATGGACCGGTGTGGGCTCCTTGTTTGAGGTTTCGATTATACGTCGGACACGGACTCTTCGCTCCAGGCCACAAATCTTTGGTGCCTGCTGCTCTCTTTCGCAAGTTCAAGCGTCAGCATAACGTCCAGAACTTGCTGCGGTGTGACCAGAAGTTCTGTCTTGTTCAAAAGCACATCGCGCACATTCGCGTAAAAATCGCGCCAGTCTCCTACGGATGGCACTTTCCGCGTCGTAGTCTGGCCGTCGCCTATGACTACCAACTCCGCGAAGTGTTCTTTCCTTTCTATAACCCAGGTATCTTCCGCAGGAACAGCACCGGAACGGAGGGTAGGCTCAAGAGGATCAAATTTCTTTTTGATCAGAGATCCCCGCGTGCCAAATATTCGAAATCTCGGCCGGGGAATCGCAGCAAGCATTGTCGCGCTGAGTTGGACTCGTAAGTTTCCCGAGTAGCGGAGAAATAAATCGAACGCGTCGTCGGTTAGAAAGGCTTCTCGCTCCGTTCGGATGTCGGCGCCTATACTTTCTGGCTTACCGAATAATGTCAGCGCATGATCAATCAAGTGAGGTCCCAGATCGAACAACACTCCGCTTCCCGGCTGCGGCTTTTCTCGCCACGCACCGGGCTTCGGCACCGGCCGAAACCGGTCATAGAACGATTCGAAACGAACCACCCTCCCAAGTTCACCGGAGGCAAGGACACCGCGAATAGCCTGAAAATCAGCGTCGAAGCGGCGATTGTGATACACGGTCAAGAGCCGCCCATATTTTCCTGCGATCTTGTAGAGGTCCTTGGCTTCGGCAAGCGTGGTCGTAATCGGCTTGTCGACCACAACATCACGGCCGGCTTCCAGACATTTCCTAACCAACGGGAAATGTATCTGATTGGGTGTGGCGATGACGATCAGTCGAATCGTTTCGATCTGGAGTAGCTCGTCCAGGCTGCGAACCAACTTTGCATCGGGATAAAGAGTTGACGCTTCGTTGCTCGTGCGCTGCACTATAGCCGCAAGGTGCAAGCCGGGTACCGCGCGGATGACTGGAGCGTGGAACGATTTCCCCGCCAGACCAAATCCAACAAGCCCGACCTCAATCACGGAATCCATCGTTAGTTTCATCCTGTTTTTCAGCGGAAAGTGTAGCACCTGCGGACGCACTTCCACCGAAGCGCCGGAACGCCAGTTTTGTTCCCATTGCAGGCCGGGTATATTCTCTTTCCCGTGGAAACAACTGCTGCAAGAAGGCAAGGGCCAGCGCGCGGCCTCTATTTCGGGCTTTTCATCACCCTGATCGCCGTGTTGGCGTACGCCGGCTACATCACTCGCCAGTTTGCGGGCTTGCGCAAATTGCAGAGCGAGATGGTCGACCGAAACCGCAAGGATTCACTTAGGCTCCTTCGCATCCAAAACGATCTCAATTCCATCGGTCTTGCCATGCGCGACATGTTAGATGAGAACGAGCCCTACAAGATTCCCGCCTGGACTTCTCAATTTGAACGACTACACACAGATCTGGGTGCCGCGTTCAAGGAAGAGGAACTGCTCGCTGACGCCGCCAGAACGGACGATCAGCGCCGTTATCTGAGCCAATCCTTGTCGCAGTTCTGGGACGCCAGCGATCGCATGTTCGCTTTGGCCCAGAGCGGCTACGAGCGCGAAGCACGCGAGCAGATCCGCGACACGCTGCAGCCGCGCCAAGCCACGCTGAGTTCTGCCGTTTCACGTTTGCTGGTACAGAACAACGAAGGCGAGGAACAAGCGGCCGCAAGGATTACGAAAATCTACGACCGGGTCCAGCGCCAGCTCTATGGCTTCCTCGCCGGAATTCTGTTGGCTATTGTGCTCACCAGCCTTTACCTGATTCGCGCGAATCGCCGCATTTTTGCCCATGTCGCTGATCTGTCGTCCCAGCGCAGTGAATTGGCCCAGAAATTGATCTCGACGCAGGAATCCACACTCCGGCATATTTCACGCGAACTGCACGATGAATTTGGGCAAGTCCTTACCGCCATCGGCTCGCTCTTGGGCCGCGCCGAAAAGCAGCTGCCGCTAAACACGTCGTTGCGCGAGGACCTGCAGGAAACCCGGGAAATTGCTCAGTCTACGCTCAACAATATTCGAAGCCTTTCGCAGGCGCTTCATCCGGTGCTGCTGGAAGAGGCAGGCCTCGAAAACACGTTGGACTGGTACATTCCGACCGTGCAACACCAAACTGGCCTAGTGCTGCACTATGAAAAGTCGGGAGCCGTTTTTCCCATTGGCACAGCACCTGGCGTGCAGATCTACAGGGTCTTGCAAGAAGCGCTGAATAACGTCAGTCGCCACTCCGAAGCGAAAGAAGCCTGGGTCAAATTGCGGTTCGGTGCAGACCGGCTGGAATTGGACGTTGAAGACCACGGTAAAGGCTTTGCTCCATCCAACGGACAGACGGGCATCGGTTTGATCGCCATGCGGGAACGCGCAGGGCTCCTTGGAGGATCCTTGAGTGTCGGGCCCGCAGCTATAGGAGGCACGCTAGTGCAATTGCGGATCCCTCGCGATAAGGTAGAAGTACATGGCGAATAAACTAAAAGTTCTGCTCGTGGACGATCACGCTTTGGTGCGCCGCGGCTTCCGCCGCATGCTGGAAGACGAACCGTCCTTTCAAATCGTAGGCGAAGCCAGTAACGGACTGGAAGCGATCGAGCAAGCCAATGAACTTCATCCCCATGTCATCGTCATGGATTGCGCGCTGCCACAGGTGAATGGAATCGAAGCCTCACGCCGCATCCTGCAGAAACAACCGAACATCTCAATCTTGATGCTCAGTATGCACAGCGAAGATACGCTGGTCCGCCAGGCTCTGGATGCCGGCGCAAAAGGTTACATCCTTAAAAACGCGATGGATCTGGACTTGGTCAGCGCCATTAAGAAGATTGCCGAAGGAAAGACCGTTCTCGATCCTCAGATTTCTCGTGGCCACGCGCTAAAGGGTGAGCGCGACGCAGGCTTGACACCGCGGGAACTCGAAATTCTTCAACACATCGTTGCCGGACAATCCAACAAGGAAATCGCGCTGCAACTAAAACTCAGCGTTAACACCGTTTCCGTTCACCGCGCCAACATCATGGACGCGCTCGGTATACACAAAACTGCGGAATTGGTCGTTTACGCCATCCGCAACGGCCTGGTAAGCCTTCCGTGAATCGCCGCGACTTCCTCTATCATTCCTTTGGAGCGGGCCTGGCTTCTGCTGCATTTCCTTCCTTTCTGTCGGCGGCTTCTCCGGGCTTTCGCTTGGTAGATGTCACTGCAAGTTCCGGTCTCGAATTCCTGCATAACAACGGCGCGTATGGAGGGAAACTCCTTCCAGAGACGCTTGGCTCCGGTTGCGCATTTCTCGACTACGACGCGGATGGCTGGCAAGACATCCTTCTGGTGAACGGAATGGATTGGCCTGGTCACAAGAAACAGCGATCCACACTGAAACTGTATCGCAACAATCGCAACGGTACTTTTATCGATGTGACCAAGGCCGCCGGGCTGGACGTTGAACTATACGGTTTGGGTGTTGCTGTGGGCGACTACAACAACGATGGCTTCCCGGACATTTTCCTTTCCTGCGTGGGTCAGAGCCGTCTATTCCGCAATACTGGTAAGGGTACGTTCCAGGATGTCACCCGCACTAGTGGTCTCCTCGGCAAGCAAGGTTTGAGCACGTCTGCGCTGTGGTTCGATTACGACCGCGATGGCCGCCTCGACCTGTTCGTCTGCAACTACGTTCACTGGTCCGCGGATCACGACGTGTTCTGCAGTCTCGACGGAAAGAACAAAACCTACTGCACGCCCGAAGCCTACCGCGGGGACACCTGCTGGCTTTTCCACAATCGCGGAGACGGGACCTTCGAGGACGTCACATCCACCAGCGGCATCTTTGACACCAGCTCTAAGTCTCTGGGCGTGGCGATGCTCGACTATGACGGAGACGGCTGGACGGATCTGCTCGTCGCCAACGACACGCAGCCGAATAAACTTTATCGGAATCTGCACAACGGACAATTCAAGGAAGTTGCTGTGGAAGCTGGCCTGGCGTTCAGCAGTGAAGGCAAGGCCCGCGCCGGCATGGGCGTGGATGCCGCCGACTATGAGAATTCAGGCAAGCAGGGCATGGTCATCACCAATTTCGATAACGAAATGATCGGCCTGTATCGCTCGAATGGAAATTCCTTCGATGACGTGGCTCTCCAAACGGGCGTGGGCGCGCCCTCCAGAAATACACTTGGTTTCGGTTGCGTCTTCTTCGATGCGGACCTCGACGGATTACTCGACATCGCAGTAGCAAATGGTCACATTGATGAAACTGTGCGCAACATTCGCGGCAACGTCGGTTACGCGCAGCCTCCGCAATTTTTCCTGAATCTTGGCGGTGGAAAGTTTCGCGATGCAGGCCCCGAATTGGGTGGCGGTTTCGATAGGCCCAAGGTAGGTCGCGGCCTCGCTGCCGGTGACTTCGATCGTGATGGAAATTTGGACCTGCTGCTGACCACCAACCACGGCCCGGCAGTTCTGTATCGCAACGAGCAGACCGGCGGCAATCGCAGCATACGTATCAGGCTAGTGGGGACAAATTCTAATCGCGATGGCATCGGCGCATTAGTGCGGCTTTATAATCACGGCGAAGTCCAGTCACGCATAGTGCACAGTGGCTCGAGTTATCTTTCGCAGTCCGAATTACCAATTACATTTGGAGTTGGAAAAGAAGCTCGTATTGAGCGCGTCACCATCCATTGGCCAAATGGAAGAATCGAGGAGTACAAAAATCTGCTTCCGGGAAAGGCATACCAAGTCCTTGAATCCAAGGGGATTGCAGAGGATCCACCGCGCTAGTAGTTTTCTATTATTGTCTCTTGCTTCTGGGCAACCTATAAAGACTCTACTTTTGCAATTGCTTCCATACAGGCAGACCACTTGCTGCCGGGAGCATCCCAACTTGAAATGCGGCCGAATCAACGACCTTCGGCCGCATTTTAATTGCTGTTGCGGACAATGAGTGCGCGTGGTCGAATAGGGGTCTTGAAGATGAACCGTCTGTGGTACCTCCTCGTTCTTCTCCTCGCACTGACCGCGATCTATCTTTACGCCCTTCCTTCCGCAACTCTCTTTTATGCTTTTGCTGTGGTGGCGCACGCCGGCCTGGGAATATTGCTCACCGTCGGTCTTTTTTTCCTTTTTCTGCGCCTACGCGAAGAGCCGTTACTGGCGAGGCTCGGTTGGATTCTCCTTGCTCCTGGAGCAGCGCTCGGCATTGCCCTAATTTATCTGGGCACGCCTCATCGTTTAAAGTCCTGGCTTTATGCGCATATCGCCCTCTGCACCGCGAGTACCATACTTCTGGCCGCTTCCTGGCTAGCCAATCGAAAGTTTCTGGGGACAGGCTTCGCCCCACAGGCGTTGCGCTTCGCATTGATCACCGTTGTCACCCTTGGAATTGCCGCAGGCTCCTGGTGGATGCGAAACGTGGCTTGGAAAAATTCATACCGCGTGAACAATCCCGGCGTCGCACCCCTTTCCATGGACCAGGAGGGCGATGGCGCTCACGGAAAGTTTTTTCCGAGCTCCGCGCAAACAAAAGACGGCAAGTACATTCCGTCCGACTATTTTCTGCAGTCAAAGGCTTGCGAACGGTGTCACGCGGATATTTATAAGCAATGGGAGAGCTCGGCTCACCACTTTTCGTCGTTCAACAACCAGTGGTATCGCAAGAGTATTGAGTACATGCAAGAAGTCGCTGGGGTCCGGCCTTCGAAATGGTGCGCCGGCTGCCACGACCCTGCCTTGCTCTTCAGCGGAATGATGGACAAACCCATCCAAGAAAATATTCACAAGCCAGAAGCGAACGCGGGTCTCAGTTGCCTGATGTGCCACAGCATCGTGCAGGTAAAGAGCACCATGGGACAGAGTGATTTTGTTCTTGAGTACCCCAGGTTACATGCACTCGCCGCGAGCGAGAACCCTGTCCTCCGCGGCTTGCACGATTTCATGGTGAGACTGAACCCGGAGCCTCATCGTCGCGTCTTCTTGAAACCGTTTATGCGCGAACAAGTCGCCGAATTCTGCTCTGGCTGCCACAAAGTCCATCTGGACGTGCCGGTTAATCACTATCGTTGGATTCGCGGGTTGAATGAGTACGACAACTGGCAGGCCAGCGGCGTCTCTGGACAAGGTGCCCGGGCATTTTATTATCCGGCAACGTCCATGATGTGTGCCGATTGCCATATGCCCATGCTTCCTTCAAAGGATGAAGGCAACGTCGGGGGATACGTCCACTCGCATCGATTCCCCGGCGCGAACACCGCAGTGCCAACGGCCAACCAAGATCAGGCTCAGCTGGAAGCGAGCCAAAAGTTCCTGCAGGACAAACAGGTGAGCGTGGATATATTCGCGATCTCGCCCGCAGAAAAAGGTTCGGCACAGAAAACAGTCGAACTGCCAAATCAAGAATTGTCGACTGCCTTCGCAGTTGGCGACGAAGCGGATGTCTCGCTGCCCCGTGGTCCTGCAGGAGAAGCGCGGGCAATCACCGCACCGCTGGGGCGCATGGACACCGCGGTGCGCCGCGGCGATGACGTGCTCGTGGACGCTGTCGTTCGCACGCGCAAGGTCGGCCATTTTTTCCCAGGGGGCACCATTGATGCCTTTGATGTCTGGCTGGAGCTGCAAGCCACGGATGAGAAGGGCCAAATGATTTTTTGGAGTGGCAAAGTTACCGACGATGGAAAAGGGCCCGTCGAGCCGGGCGCCCATTTCTACAAGTCATTGCAGATTGACGGCCACGGCAATGCGATCAACAAGCGAAATGCTTGGGCTAGTCGCTCCGTTGTCTATGTGCACCTGATTCCGCCGGGTGCCGCCGATACGGTTCATTTCCGGCTGCGCGTCCCGGATAGTTGCGGCGAGAAAATTATTCTCCATGCAAAAGTCAACTATCGAAAATTCCAGTGGTGGAACACCCAGTTTTCCTTTGGAGGCAAGCTCGCGGGCGGTGAATCGGCTTCACACGTAAGCCCGGATTACGATGACCGAAAATGGGGATTCGATGGGGATCTTTCGGACGTTTCCGGCAGGCAAAAAACGATTCCCGCTTTGCCGATCATTGTAATGGCCGAAGACACCAAGGATCTGCGCGTTATCTCGCGCAAAGATCCGGTTCCGCGGCCACAGGTGGTGCTGTCCAAGGACGATTGGACTCGCTGGAACGATTACGGCATCGGACTTTTTCTTCAGGGCGATCTAAAAGGTGCCGAGCAGGCCTTCGGCAAAATAACGGAGATCGATCCGCAGAATGCGGATGGCTGGACCAATGTCGGGCGTGTTCGCGTACAAGAAGGCAGCACCACTGGTGCAAAGGAAGTCCTCGAGAAAGCCCTGGCTCTGAAACCGGGTCTCCCGAGAGCCAATTTCTTCTTCGCCCGCGTGCTGAAGGAGGAAGGCCAATACGACCAAGCAGCCTCGGCTCTTAAATCGGCATTAACACAATTTCCGCGCGATCGCGTTGTTCACAACGAATTGGGCCGCGTCTATTTCCTCCAGAGGCGCTACGCTGACGCCATCCAGGAGTTTCAGCAAACTCTGGCGATCGATCCCGAGGATTTGCAGGCAAACTACAACTTGATGCTGTGTTACACCGGGCTGGGAGATGAGGGTCGCGCAAACGACCACAAAGAACGCTACCTGCGATTTAAAGCCGACGAATCGGCGCAAGCGCTAACTGGCTCCTACCGGCAAGGCCACCCGGAGGATAACAACGAACGCCAACCGATCCACGAGCACGGCTCCACAGCCCTCGGAGCGCAGCCTGCGTCGAAATCAACGAAAGGTACGAGGACCACAAAAATGGAGCGTCACCCTGCAACTGCTGCCGGCGCTGGCCGCTAAACGAGCGTTTCCACATTTTCCAAAGGACAATTCGCATGACTTGGATCAAAACGATTCGAATGGAAGACGACGAGCGCGTGCGCAACGCAATCATGGAGGAGCGCAAGTTATACCCAATGGAATATGCCACGCCCGTTCCCATCGTGAACGATGGCGTCGAAAATAGTATCGTCGGCTCCCACAGCCTATTTCCAGATGTGCTTTATCACGCGTTCGGCACGTATGGGGCTTTGATGTCGCCCGATCTGCCGCTGCGCCGCGATCAGCACGAAATGATTGCCACCATGGTTTCCGTCGCGAACCGATGCTTCTATTGAATCGAATCACACGCAGAGTTTCTGCGTCGTGTAACTTTGAAAGAGCAGATGGTGGAGGCGCTGCGCAAGGATTTTCGGACCGCGCCGATCGCTGAGCAAGATAAGGTTATGCTCGAATACGTGATGAAGCTGACGAAAGATGCCACGCAATGCAGTCCGGAAGATCATACGAAGTTGCGGGCAGTGGGCTTCGATGACCGGGGCATTCTTCAGATCACCCTGATTGCATCCTGGTTCAACTACATTAATCGAGTTGCTGATGCGTTGGGCGTGGGACGCGAAGGAAAGGCGGAAGGCGCTTGAGGAACTGGCCAGTTACGCTAGCGGCTTGTTTGTTTGCCTTGCTAACGCCACCTCAGATGCCCCAAGCAACTGCTCCTGCGTCCTCAATCACTTTCCGGGATGTCACACAAAAAGCCGGCATCCATTTCATTCACAACAACGCAGCGTACGGAAAGAAATATTTACCAGAAACCATGGGCCCGGGCGTTGCCTTCATTGATTACGACAATGACGGCTGGCCAGATATTTTCCTGGTGAATGGGATGGATTGGCCCAGCCATCCGGGTAAGCACAGCACTCCGCAGCTCTACCACAATAATCACGACGGAACATTTACCGACGTGACTCACAAAGCCGGCTTGGATCTGCAAATTTTTGGTTTGGGGGTTGCCGTAGGAGACTACGACAACGACGGCTTCGACGATCTTTTTGTATCTGCGCTAGGTCAGAGCCGTCTGTTTCACAACAACGGCAACGGCACTTTTTCTGACGTCACCGAAAAAGCCGGTCTGGCCGCGCGCAAAGAATTCAGCACCAGTGCGGCTTGGGTGGACTACGACAAAGACGGCAAGCTCGATCTGGTTGTCGGTAACTACGTACAGTGGAGCGCTGAAACGGACCTGTACTGCACGCTGGACGGCAAGAGCAAATCCTATTGCACTCCGGAATCCTACAAGGGCACTGCTGTCCGGCTGTGGCACAATCGCGGCGACGGAACATTTGAAGATGCAACGAAAAAGGCCGGCCTCAGCGAACCTACCTCCAAAACATTAGGAATCGCCGTCCTGGATTACGATAACGACGGTTGGCCTGATCTTCTCTTCTCCAACGACACGCAGCCAAACAAGCTCTATCACAATAATGGCAACGCTACATTCACGGAGAAGGCGGTGGTCGCAGGTGTGGCCTTTAGCGAAGATGGCGTAGCGCGAGCCGGAATGGGCGTGGACGCCGCGGATTATGATCATTCCGGCGCGCCGGGCATTCTCATCACAAATTTTTCTAATCAAATGCTCTCCCTCTATCACAACGAAGGCAAAGGCTTGTTCGTGGATGAAGCTCCACGCTCGGACGTTGGGCGCGCTTCCCTGCTCACCCTGGGCTTTGGCTGCTTTTTCTTCGACTATGACCTTGATGGTTGGCCAGACATACTGATTGCCAATGGCCATATTGATAGCGACATTCAACGCGTCCAGCCAAACGTGAAATACGCTATGCCTCCGCATCTGTTTCGCAACCTGGGCAAAGGAAATTTCCAGGAAGTTACCAAATCGCTCGGTGCAGCGTTTGCGGCGCCCCGCGTCGGCCGCGGTGCTGCGTATGCCGACATAAACAATGACGGCCGGCTCGATGTTCTGCTTACGACGAATGGCGGTCCTGTTTACCTTTTCCTGAACCAAGCCTCACCGGCGAGCATCGCCAACAAAAGCCTTCGCATAAAACTTGTTGGCACGAAATCAAACCGCGACGGCATTGGGACGATCGTAAAATTAAGTGCGGGCGGCGAAAACCAAACACAAATGCTGCGCAGCGGCTCCAGTTATCTCTCTGCCAGCGAGTTGGTGCTGACGTTTGGTCTTGCGCAGCATGCGCTAGCCGATTCCGTCGAACTCCGCTGGCCCAGCGGCCAAGTGGACAAGCTTTCCTTACTCCCCGCAGACCAGACCGTCACCATTACGGAAGGCAAGGGCATCACGGCGAGCAGAAAATACGGAACGCGCTAAATCACCCGCCCTCGCGCGTGATTCTATGGGCTGTCGATCCCCTGAAAATCCGTCGCTTGATTCTCGAACCAGGTCCGGGCGAGTTCGTCAAAACTTGTGCTATCGTCACAGGTCTCCACAATGTTCTCGCGGCGCACCAATTGGCAGCTTTCTCCGAACCGCCTCACAAAAGTGCTCGCAGAAGTTCGCTCTTCCGGGGCGCCTTTGCTGGACTTTACGATCTCGAATCCAACGCGAGCCGGACTTCAGTACGATGCACAAGCGATCCTCAATGCCTTCCAAAATGCCGATTCGCTTCTCTATGACCCTCAGCCGAAAGGCCTCCTTAGCGCACGTCAGGAAGTAGTCCGCTACTATCAGGAAGACCATGGAATCACGCTGGATCCCGAACAGATCATTCTGACCACCAGCACCAGCGAAGCCTATTCGTATCTCTTCGGTCTGCTGTGCAATCCTCAGGAAGAAATTCTTGTTCCCAGGCCAAGCTATCCTTTGTTCGATTTTCTTGGTGACTTGCAGGATGTGCGTCTTGTGCCGTACTCGTTGGAGTATGCGGATGGCTGGTTTATCGATTTTCCGTCACTGATCCGAACGGTCACGCCGCAAACGCGCGCAATTCTGCTCGTTCACCCGAACAATCCCACCGGCTCCTACCTCCGCGAAGAAGAACTCCAGCGACTCAATGTCATCTGCTGCGAACATAAGCTGGCGCTAATCGTGGACGAGGTCTTCCTCGATTATCCCTTTAGCGGCAAACCTGCAAGGAGTTTCGCAGGAAATGTGAACGCGCTTACCTTCACACTGAGCGGCTTGTCCAAAATATCCGCTCTGCCGCAAATGAAAGTCGCGTGGGTCGCCGCCACCGGGCCCGAGGCACTAATCATTCCTACGATGGAACGCCTCGAAGTCATCGCCGATACCTTTTTGTCGTTGAGCGCTCCCGCGCAACATGCCCTACCAGTTCTGCTGGACCAACGTCATTCGATTCAGCCGCAAGTCTTACGACGTATCGGCGAAAACCGCGCGAACCTCGGCAGCCTTCTGGCGCAACAAACCGCCTGCGAGCTGCTGCACGCGGACGCAGGCTGGACAGCAGTTCTTCGCACGCCATCCCACGTTTCAGACGAGGATCTCACGATTAAACTCCTCCGCGAGCACCACGTCCTAGTCCATCCAGGCCATTTCTACGATTTCCCCTCCGACGGCTTCCTGGTCATAAGCCTTCTCACACCCCCCTCGGAGTTTCGCGAGGGAGCGCACCGGCTTCTGTCCATGTTCCAGCCGAACAAGGATGCATTGGTCATTCCGGAAAACCTAATCATTGATCAGCGCAGCTAAACGCCAGCAGCCGTCCGGGAAATTACTCTCTGGCTAAACGACAACTCGAAGTCTTTCATGAGAAATAACAGCTCAGCCGGAAGCACACCCAACTCCTCCACCCGCGCAGTTGGTAAGAGCCAAGGGCACTTCCGGCCGAGGCAAAAGTTTAGATAATCGGGAAAGTTCAGTTGTCATCGAGAAGTCAAGCCTTGGCAAATTAAATGTCCTGGAGCCCGGTGGGCCCTACCGCGCAAATCTGTTAAAACGTGGTTTTAGCCCAACAACAACAGGCTCTTTTGCGCAAAAAATCATGTCTCTAACTAAACTGTTGGTAGCGATACCGGGATTCGAACCCGGGTTTCCGCCGTGAGAGGGCGGCGTCCTAGACCCCTAGACGATATCGCCGAAGGAAGGGAGCGGCGCAAAGCCGCTGGTAGACTTCTTAAATTGTCCCATGCCTAATATGGCCCTCGCAAGTCACCTACTCTGTCATCGTCGCCGCTCTGCTAGACTAGGAGCGTTTTTTGCCAGCTATCTGAGTCCGGAGGAAAAATGTTTGAAACGACCGCAGCTGTTTCCCGCAGACGCTTCCTCGCGCAAGGGTCCTGCTTCGGCGCTTTTTATGCGTTCGCGAGCGCGATCCCACTGCCCGCCCTTTCTCGCACCTTATCCGACGATCCGCGTATTGCGCAAACGCCGCTCGTCGATGCCGGCTTCGCATCGGTGCGAAGCATCGGTGAAGGCCTTTTTGCCACCATTTCCAACCCAATGAAAGGCCTCACCACGATTTGCAATGGAGGATTTCTCGTTGGCAAGGATGCGGCGATGCTGATCGAAGGCTTTGGTTCTCCGCTCGGCGCGGCGTTTCAAATGGACGCGCTCCGCAAAGTTACGCAGGTGCCCGCCGCAGGCGCACTAGATACCCACTACCACTTCGATCATTCCACAGGGAACTCGTTCTATGGTGCAAACGGCATTGCACTTTGGGGCCACGTTGAAATCGCTAAACGGATCTTCGAAAGTTATGTCCCTCTGCAAGGTATGGAGCGCAGCAAAGCACTTGCCCCTTTGGAAACGAAAGTCCAAGGCGCTAAAACGGACGTGCAAAAACAGCATGCCCTGTCCGATCTGAACGCTTTCGGCAATATCTTTGATACGGTGACTAAGTTTCCTGTCGCTCTCCCTAACCGACCTCTCGATCCTGCAAAACTCCCTCTAAACGTGGATCTGGGTCACCTAGCCGTTGTCATCGAGTCTTACCCCGGCCATTCCGGCACCGACCTTGTGCTACGCGTACCGGATCAGAAAGTTGTCTACAGCGGCGACTTAATTTTTAGTGGCTCTTATCCAGCCTGCTTCGACGAAAAAGCAACCGTTTCCGGTTGGCGTGCCACGCTGAAGACCTTTTCCTCCTGGGACAAAGACACAATCTTCGTCCCCGGCCATGGCCAGATTTGCGGACAAGAAGGAGTCCAGCGCCTGATCGACGTCTTTGACGACATTGCCGAACAAGCCGAGAAATTCTACAAAGCTGGTCTTCCAGTCTCGGAAGCTGCAGACCGCTACGTCATTCCTGAAAAGTTTAAGAACCTCAGTCTCTTTGCCTGGGGACTAACGATCGGTTCTGCCATCACGAAACTCTACTCAGAATGGGGAGCAAAATAAATAGGGCGCTCGAAAAACCACCCTAGTTCGCCGTAGGCGTTTCGAGGTAAGCCAGAGGCAGTTGTGGTGTTTGGATCTTTCGCCTCGTCGCCCGCGTGCAAGGGCTGGCCCAGGCACATGCTCAACAACCCAGCAAATCCAATGAAATGCGCACCAAGTCTCCTTTTACTCTCCTGGGCAACAGGTTATTGGCGTGTCTTCATGCCTAGAAGCTGCGTCGCCAATTGAGAATAGTGTCGCGGACATCCGAAACCTGTGCGGGAGGTATCGGCCTATTTTTCATTATCGGGGAGGGAAGGCCTCCGAAAACAGGGCCACAGATCGCAGCTAGGTTAGCGATCCGCCTTTTTTCGGCTCAGAGGGCCGGCGTACCGCGCTTTTCGATTTCCGCAGCCACCTGCTTCATCTCTTCATGGACTAGCCCATTGGTAGCAAGGATCGACCCGCCTCCGAGCTCATACGGGCGTCCTTCCAGATCGCTCACCGATCCGCCGGCTTCTTCAACAATCACGATACCGGCGGCCGTGTCCCAAGGCTTCAGCCCAAACTCCCAGAAGCCATCGAAGCGCCCCGCAGCAACATAAGCCAGGTCCAGCGCCGCCGATCCATCGCGGCGCACCCCGTGGGACCGCAAGGTGAAATCCCAGTAGTAGTAGATATTCGGATTGGATTGCCGCTTGTAATTAGGAAATCCCGTGCAGAGCAGACTGCTTTCCAGAGCATGCACCTTCGAACACCCGATTTCCTTGCCGTTCAACGTTGCACCTTGGCCGCGCGCAGCCGCAAAGAGCTCTTCGTGAATGGGGTTGTAAATGACGCCGAGCAGCAATTCTTTCTTTCTCGCAAGGGCCATGGAAACGCAAAAACATGGGTAGCCATGAGCGAAATTCGTGGTGCCATCCAAGGGATCAACATGCCATCGATATTCCGAGTCTGTTTCCGTTCCCGTGCCTTCTTCCGCGGCGACGGAGTGGCCCTGGAAATATTTCTGCAACCGGGTGACGATGAGCGCTTCCGAGCGCCGGTCCGCTTGCGTTACGAGGTCGAACTCCTGTTTGTAGGAAATGTCAGGCGGCCGCTGCAGCTCCTCCCGCAAAATGGCCCCCGCTTCGCGCGCAATTTCGATGGCCGTTTCCAGATAACTTTTATTCATAGATCAAGGAGTAAGGAGCCTTTCGCGGTCCGCAGTTCACGGAGCTGATATCCCGGTTGTCGCAGCTTTTCTCACGAACGAAATGAAACTTCAAGTCTTTCAGCCCGGTTTACTGCGGTCCGGTCAGATAGGTGTTGCGGTGCCGCGCTGTATAGCCAGGGAGAACTTTCACTTCTATTGTACGGTAAGTGTTCGCCACCCCGCGGGGATTCGGATAATACGCCAGGCGATATTGGGTCCGAAGTTCGCTATCAATGCGGTCGAAAATAGCCGGCAGTTCCCGCGCCGAATCGGGAAAGAACATCGCCCCGCCGGTAGTGTCGGTGATCGTTTGCAGGGCATGTTCTCCTGCGGTGTTGCGACCGTTCTCATTCTTCACCACCCGGATCACGATGGTATAGAGCAAAACGCCCGCTCGCAGAGCCGCACGCCGCGCGGATTCAAAGTCGGCATGGCTGGTGGTCTCTCCAGCGTCGGTAACCAAGATGATTACACGCCGCCGGTCTTTTCCACGCTTAGCGAGCGCCTGCGATCCCAGAATGACAGCATCGTAAATAGAAGTTCCCGCACCGTCGGCAATGCGCCGCACCCCGTCCTGCAAGACGCCGATTTCATTGGAAAAGTTGGCCATAAGTGTGACGTTTTCATCGAATCCATAGACCGCCATCCGGTCGTCGGGCTTCACCACCTGTTTGATGAAATTGGACGCAGCATCGCGCTCATACGCCATCTCTTGATGCGCACTCATACTCGAGTCAATCATCAGGGCAAGATCTAGCGGCTGCTTGGTTTCCGATTCGAAGACATCGATTTTCTGTGGAACCCCTTCTTCCAGGATCTGGAACGCTTCCATGGGCAAATTGGGTGCGGGCCGGTTGTGCTCGTCCAAGACGCTCACGAGCACGTTTACCAAGTTCACGTTGACTTTGATGGTCCCTCGAGGTGAAGCGGGCTGCTCCTGAGATTTGTCATTGGGCGGCGTGGAACTGGATTGCCCGGCAGTCTCCGGTTGAGCCCACGGCGGTCGGTTTGGCTTCTCTTGTGCGGGTACTGAACGCGGAATAAGCCCCAAAAGCAAAATAGCAATGCCTAGGCGGCTGGTCTCGCGAACCGGGAATTTCATCAGGTCGTTAAGATGCAGATTTTGCCTCTGGAGGTGCCGGAGGCAGTTCGCCATCTGCCCAGACCGCGCCATCCTCGAAAAATTCCTTCTTCCAGATCGGCACGGTTTTCTTCAAAGTATCAATGGCGTAGCGACAGGCATCAAACGCCGCCCCGCGATGCGCAGCGCTCACCGCAATGAACACGCTCGTTTCCCCGACTTCGAGGTGGCCAAGACGGTGAACCATGGCGACCCGGTGAATGGCATACCTCTCGTGCAGCTGCGAGACGATTTCATTCATTTTGCCGAGAGCCATTGTTTCATACGCCTCGTATTCGAGGAATTTGGTCGCTCGTCCATGCGAATGGTTGCGCACGAATCCGTCGAAGGTCACCATAGCGCCATCTTCCAGGCCGCGGACATGGTGCATCAGTTCAGCGGCGTCAATCGGCAGCTGCTGAAGTGCAATCCGGTCTTGTCCAATCGTCGTGCTCATGGCGTGTAAGGCTCAGCCCCCGCTCACGGGCGGCAAGAAGGCGATCTCGTCGCCCGCACCTAGCGGCGTGTCCCAGGCCGCAAATTCCTGGTTCCGCGAAGCAACCAGCGAAGCTCGGAAATTTGCCAGTGGAGGGTATTTGCCCGCATAAAACTCAAACAGTTTTGCCAAAGTCGCTCCGTCTGCAAGTTCAGCATGGTCTTCCGACTTCCCCAATAGCTCTCGCAAGCGGCCGAAAAAAAGCACTTTTACACGAATCATGGGAGCGACGTCAGGCATGCAAAAATTGTACCCTGTGACATGTCCCGCTGCCAGCTACGCCTGATCCGGAGCAAGTCGCAAAGCCCGCTTGGGTATTTTACATCAACAGTAAAAGGCCATTCTCCAACTGGAGTCATAATAGCAATCATGAAAATCCTGATCACGGGCTCCACCGGACTTGTAGGCGAGTCTCTCACGAAAGATCTTCAGCGCGCCGGGCACACCGTTTGCCGCCTGATCCGTCCCGGCACCGCTTCACAAGCGTCCGGAACTTCGCAAGGCTTCGACGTCAATTGGGATCCCACCACTGGCGAATTGGGCGGAGCCGCTGTTGGTGCGGATGCCGTCGTCAACTTGGCTGGGGCATCCATCGCGGACGGCCGCTGGACGCCGGCGCGAAAGACCTTGCTGCGCACCAGCCGCGTAAACACAACACGCGCACTCGTGAATGCGCTCGCTCGCATGAACGCGCGCCCTCGAGTTCTCGTCTCCGCTTCGGCCGTCGGCATCTACGGCAATCGCGGCGAGGAAATCTTGACCGAAGACAGTGCCTGGGGAAGCGATTTCCTGAGTGAGATCGCTGCGGATTGGGAAGCGGAAGCAGTCAAAGCCGAAACTCTAGGCATCCGCGTCGTGCTAACCCGCTTCGGCATCATCCTCGCAAAACATGGCGGAGCCTTACCACAAATCATGCGCCCCTTTCGATTCGGCATTGGCGGGAAAATCGGCTCCGGCCAGCAATGGATGAGCTGGATTGCACTGGATGATGTCGTGGAGCTGCTGCGTTTCGCTATTGAAAACTGCATCGTGCGCGGCCCGGTGAACTTTGTTTCCCCTCGGCCTGTTCGCAATGCGGAATTTACGAAAGTCCTTGCCGACGCGATGAATCGCCGCGCCTTTTTACCTGTTCCGGCATTCGCTCTACGCCTTGCATTGGGTGAAATGGCCGACGCCCTTCTGCTCTCCAGCCAGCGCTGTCTGCCGCAAAAGGCGGAAGGTTTGGGCTACGGGTTTCTACACTCGGAAATTTCTGTCGCGTTGCAGCACATGCTCGAGAGAAAGTAAAACGTCATGGGCTGCGTCCCAGTCACCTTCGTGTCCCGGTCAAGCGCTTTTCTATTTACTCAATCAGGCAGGCACGACCCATCCGCCGCCGAAGATTAATCCCGGCCCCAACGATGCCAGAAAAATTGGCCGCCGTTCCGCTCGAGGCCGCACGGCGTCGCGCTCGACCGCGGCGTGAAGCGCGGCCCCGCACGTGGAGGAACCCAAATTGCCTCGAACGGCCGCAATCGGCGGAAAGGCACTTGCCGGTACGCGCGCTTGCTTGGCAAGCAGATTCACTAGCCTGGGATTTGGTTGATGGGTCGCGAACGCCCCTGCCTCTTTGCGGGAAATCCCGCTGCGCCTTTCCACTTCGCAAAACACTTTTTCCATGCGGTTTACCGCGGCCCGCGACAGCGCCTCTCCGTCAAAGCGCACATTCAGCCTGCCGTCCCCGGCCTCGCTCACGCAAATCGCCTCCGAATATCGCGCGGCACATCCAAAAAAGAATTCCCCCAGGCGGTAAGAGTGTCGGGCCTTGGAAGGCGCGGCCGTTGACAACAAAAACGCGCTAGCTCCATCTCCAAACAAACCCCCAAATTCGCCGGCGGCACGGCCAGGGCCGAGTGTGCGGCTGTGAACGTCCGAAGTCACTACCAGAACATTAGTCGCAGTTCCTGTCGCAAGCAGTGCCTGCGCTACGGCGAGAGCCTGCAACAGCGCAAGGCATCCACTGCCTACATCCGTCACATTGCAGTTTTCTCTCAGACCGAGCCGTCTATGCAGCAGCGCCGAAAGCGACGGATACGCATGATGCGTTTCGCTTGCGGCTAGAATCCAATCGACTTCCACGGGTCCTTGCCTCGCATCGCCCAGTACTTCGATGCTGGCTCTCTCTCCTAGAGAAGCCTCGTCTTCGTCCTCTGTCACGTAAGCGAGCGACACAATTCCTGCGCGATTCTTTAGTTTTCCGATGGGCATGCCGAACGCCGCGTCAACCTCTTCCGATGGGAGGACGCGAGACCCGAAAGCGCTGGCAGAACCGGTGATATAAACAGAAGTCGCGGCCACGCAACAGCCCCTTTTCATCCAGCAAAATCAGACGAGTTCAGGCAGGCCCACAACTCGTCAAACGGCAAGCTGCCTTCTATCTTCCAGCAGCTGTGATTAGCTTCCCATAAGCGATCACGTGAAATCATCGGGGATTGCCTAATCAGAAATATTCGATCGCTTCAGGTGACGTCCGGAACGCGTACCTCTCCGCCTGGAGGCGCAGTGCATCGTCCAGCGCGGCCTCACGCCCATGCGAAAAAAGCGCATCACTGGTAACATCGGCAAATCCTTGCAACTTCAGCAAGCGATCTTCTGTTTCGCGCTGGGACTCAACTGCGCCACCCCGGCGCAGATGCACCGGAATCTCGCCTTGCGACACCAACGCGGGCGCTATCAACAGGAATCGGTGGCAGTGCAAGGGATCTTCCTCGGCACACATCAGCACCGTCCGACACTCCCGGGAAACTGCAATCGCGTGGCCCAGCGCTTCCAGAAAATCATCGGCAAGCCGCCGCGATGCGTAGTCCACAAGCCCGTTGGGAAAATAGTATCGCGGATCCAGCGGTCGCCCTCCCAGTTGCTCACCGAATAATTCATATCGAATTTTGGCAGCGTTCATTTGCGATTCCAAGGGCTCGCGATTGAACTGCGGGAATCGGAAGCTGCCCGGACGGCTCCGCACATCGCAAACAGCTTGGATTTCGTGGCGCACCAGAACTCCAAGAAAGTCCCGCAATTCCAGATTGGAGTGCCCAATCGTGAATAGAGATTGTTGCCCGGTTGGCTTGGAATCCATCGATCTTTCGCCTGGGCTCAATTGTGCCTCTTGTTAAACAGGTTCATAGTGCTCAAAGGCCAGTGCCCATTGCGTGCCCAGTTTCCGCTCAAATCGAAAAGTCCATAGCTCACGTGTTATCTTGGAATATACGTCGAAGCGGATCACATTTACTTCGATGCGACCAGGGAACGGCCAGTTTCCCCTATGAACCGATTCCAATTTCACCAACTTAAGTTCCTTCTGCTGGCCGCATTTCTTTCTCTGACGGCCGGCACTTCGTTGGCGCAGCGCCAGCGAGGCCAGGTCCGCATCGAGGTGCGCGATCCCGCTGGCTCCGCGATCGCCGCGAACGCTGAAATCGTGAGTGAAGGTAACGGATTCCGTCGCAGCTTCCAAATATCCAGCGACGGTCATACTCTCTTGCAGGATCTTCCGTTTGGTATCTATCGCTTAAGTCTAGAGGCGCAGGGCTTTGCCGAGTGGAGTAAAGTCCTTGAAGTTCACTCCGAATTGCCGGTCCAGCTTGCCGTCACGCTCGGTGTCGCTCCGCTCACCACGCAAGTCCAGGTGAATGACAGCGTCACGCTCGTGGACCCCATACGCTCCGGCCCGGTAGTTTCGATCGGCCAGCGCACCGTCCGAGAGCAGCTCAGCCTTCAGCCAGGGCGTGGCCTGCTCGACCTGGTTGCTGCCGAACCGGGATGGCTCTATGAAGCTAATGGAGTTTTGCATCCACGCGGCTCTGAATATGGCATGCAATTCAGCGTCGACGGGCAACCTCTGATGCAAAATCGCTCGCCTGGTTTCGCCCCCGATATGGATTCGGGCGATGTGGAATCCATGCGAATCCTCACTGCCGGCTTTCCTGCGGAATACGGGAGAAAACTGAGTGGGGTTGTCGAAATCACAACTGACAAAAGTCTTCCGGCTGGATTTCATGGCGATTTGGATGCCGCCGGTGGAAGTTTCTCACATCTCGATGGATCTCTTGGTTTCTTCTACACCCGCCAGAATAATACCTATTCTTTTCGTGCTTCGGGCCTGCACTCGGACCGCTATTTGGATCCGCCGGTCACCGAAAATTTCAGCAACCAGGGAAATTCAGGATCCTTCTCCGGCGCCTATGAACATGCCTTTGACGCGGATGACCGCCTGCGGATCAACATATCTCACTCCACGCTTCGCTATATCGTGCCGAATGACCTTGTACAGGAACTGCAGATAATTGGCCGAGAGCGGCAGGATGCCAACAGTGAAGAAACTAGCGGCCAGGTCTACTTTCAGCATTCCATTTTGCCAACGCTTTTCCTGACTCTTTCCGGTGGCGTGCGTGACTCCAGTTTCAATCTTCGCTCCAACGATCTGGCCACACCGGTGATCCTCAATCAAAATCGTGGCTACCGTGAAGGCTATGTGCGCGCAGACCTGGCCGGGCATCACGGCCATCACGACTGGAAAGCTGGCGTGGATTCCTTCTTTACGCCGGTTCGCGAATTCCTCGACTATCGGATCACCGATCTCTCGCAATTCGATCCCGGTACTCGATTACAATTTCAGTTTTCGGCTCATAAGTGGGACATCGAGCCCGCATTTTACATCCAGGACCAAATGCACTATGGCCCGTGGAACTTCAGCGTCGGATTGCGCTTCGATCACTATTCGTTCGTGAGCCACGAATCGGCTGTCGGTCCGCGTGTCGGCATCTCCCGCTTCTTCTCTTCCCTGAATCTGCTGGTCCACGCTTCTTATGATCGTGTTTTCCAGACCCCTGCAGTGGAAAACCTCCTGCTGGCGAGTTCTCCGGAACTCGATTCCGTAAATCCGGTCGTGTTACGGTTGCCGGTTTTACCGGCCTACGGCAACTACTATGAAGGTGGAATCACGAAGTCCATCTATGGTGGCATGCGGCTCGTCGCTACCGTTTTTCGGCGGGACTTCCACAACTATGCCGACGACGATGTGCTCTTGCAGACCGGCGTGACGTTCCCGATTTCCTTCGCCAAGGCGCGCATCATTGGGGAAGAAGTAAAGCTGGAAGTTCCTCATTGGGGTCGCTTTTCCGGCTCGCTAGGATATGCGAATCAGTCTGGCGTTGGACAGGGACCGATCACAGGTGGATTGTTGATTGGCAGTGATGCGCAGGGCGTGCTAACCAACACATCTCGGTTCGCCGTTTCCCAGGACCAACGAAACACCCTGCATGTCCGCGTGCGCTTCCAAGTCGAACGCCGCGTCTGGTTAGCTTTCTCCGCGAACTACGCCAGCGGCCTGCCTGCCGAAATCAATAACTCGGATCGGAACACACTTGTTGCGGAGTTTGGCGAAAACGTAGTTTCCCGGGTGAATTTGTCTCGCGATCGAGTGGAGCCGAGTTTTTCAATGGATCTAGGTGCCGGCGCGGAGCTCTATCACAAGGAATCGCGCGCCGTTCAATTGCAACTCCAAGCGACCAACCTGGCAAATCGCCTGAACGTCATTAATTTTGCGAGTCTGTTTTCTGGAACTGCAATTGCGCCACCACGCAGTGTTACGGCTCGTTTTCGCATCGCTTTTTAGCGCACTTGCTAATTACCGGCGGCGCATCTTACCCAGCAGCCTAAGAATTTCCATGTACAACCAGATCAGCGTGACCATCAATCCAAATGCGCCATACCACTCCATGTACTTCGGCGCGCCCATTTTCGCTCCAGTCTCGATCATGTCGAAATCCAGAATCAGATTCAGAGCAGCAATAATGACAATCACTACGCTGATTCCGATTCCGAACGGAGTGCTACTCTGCAGAATCGATATCCCCGTATGGAAGAACACGGTCATCGCAATATTCACGAGATAGACCAGCAGAATGGCTCCCGTTGCTGCGATTACGCCCAGCTTGAAACCCCGCGTGGCACGCACGATGCCGGTCTTGTAGGCAAGTAGAAGAACAAAAAGAACCCCGAACGTCAGCGCCACAGCTTGTATCGCGATTCCTGGATACGAGCGCCCGAAAATTGCGGAGATGCCGCCGAGAACCAGTCCCTCGAGCAGCGCGTAAGTCGGAGCCGTGATCGGAGACCATTCTTTTTTAAAAACCGTCACCAGCGCCACGATGAAGCCACCTATGGCCCCGCCGATCATCCACGGAAACGCGGCTTCGGGAGTATTCGAATGGCTCAGGCCCCAGGTCCACGCGGCGGTCACCACCACCAAAAACAGCAGCAAACCTGTCTTGTTCACCGTGCCTTGGATCGTCATCGTTTCGCCGGCCACAATCGGCCCGGCAAACGCCTTCTCTTTCAGCACTGGATTATTGGAACGCAAAAGATCAGCCATGGAAGGGTCCTCCAGCCCGCGAACGGGCTTCAATTGCCAAGTTTAGCACTGGATTGTTTTGCGTCTCAAATGCCGGCAATTGAGGGGAAATTGTTGGTAGCGCTAACGGGAATCGAACCCGTATTTCGGCCTTGAAAGGGCCGCGTGCTAACCGTTGCACCATAGCGCCACTTTGCGGTTCGCTACAACCTTCAAATTATACGGGAATCGGACTGATGACGCCACGCTGCTCCTGCGTAGGGCACTACGCCTGGCGGTCCTCCCACTCTTCGTGCCACGCCAATTGAATCGCCTCGAGTTTGCTCTCGTTCGATTTTTGCGGATCACCGACAAAGCCGGGCAGTTCCGTAATCCACTTGTGCATATCCGTGAAGCGCACCATGAACGGATCCAAATCCGGGTATTTATCGGTCAGGCCGACGGCGATATCTTCCAGGTTTTCCCAGTCAAATGTGTGCGGCATGCGCGCTCCTCAGTGATCCAACTCGCGGGCGTAATTCTTATTCCACTCGGGAATTTCCACCACAATGTCCGTGGTGCCGTCTGGCACGGTCTGGCAAGCCAGGCGCGATTTCGGTGTAATGCCGGGCGCTTCGTCGAGTTCATCGAGCTCCGCGTCGGTCGCTTCACTGCACGACTGCAGTCCTTCTTTCACCATCACGTGGCACGTGGAGCAAGCGCACACGCCACCGCAGGCATGATCCACGCCGATTTTGAAGCCTTCGGAAATGTCCAGAATGCTTCCGGGAATTCCATTGTGGCCGTAAGGGAATTTTTCCGGATCGACCTCAACGGTCTTGCCACTCGGCAGAAAAGTCACCTTGAACTTCTTGGTCGCCTTCTTGTATTTCACTTCTTCGATGTATGGATTGCTGCCGCCCATGGAGTTCTCCCTAAACTTCCGCCAATTTCTTGCCTTCGAGCGCCGACTGCACGGCGGAGTTCATCAGCAGTTCCGCAAGATGCCCGGTGGCATGATTCAGGTCATCAATCTTTTTTCGGATCGATTTGTAATCGGAGCCTTTGACCGCTTCCTGCAGTGCCAGAACCGATGACTCCACGCTGGCCCGTTCCTTCGCATCCAATGTTTCAGCCCTAGGATTCTTGAGCGCCTTCGCCGTTGCTGTCAGGATCGATTCAGACTCCGTCCGCGCTTCAATCACCTGCCGCTCTGTAAAGTCCTGTTCGGCATATTCAATCGATTCTTCCAGCATCCGTTCGATGTCTGCGTCCTTCAGTCCATAGCTAGGCTGAACTTCGACCATGTGCTCTTCGCCTGTGCGGATATCCTTCGCGCCGACTTGCAGAATGCCATTCGCATCGATCAGGAATTTCACCTCGATGCGCGGCAGTCCGGCCGGCGCTGGAGGGACCCGTAACGTGAATCGGGCCAATGAACGGCAGTCCTTGGCCAGCTCGCGCTCTCCCTGAAGCACGTGAATGTCGATGCCCGTCTGATTGTCCACTCCGGTCGTATACAGCTCCTGTGCACTCGCGGGAATCGTCGCATTGCGCGGTATCACCTTAGCCACAGCCCCACCGTAGGTCTCAATGCCCAGCGAAAGCGGTATCACGTCCAGCAGCAACATGTTTTTTACGCCACGATCCAGAATATTCGCCTGCACCGCCGCGCCCAGTGCAACTACCTCGTCCGGATTCAATTCCGTGTGCGGCTTGCGGTCGAAATATTCCTGCACCGTGCGGCGAATCAGCGGCGTGCGCGTGGTCCCGCCAACCAGAACTATTTCGTCGATTTCCTTTGGCTTCAACTGCGCGTCGGCCAGCGCCTGTTTCACCGGCGCCATCGTTCGATCCACAATCGGGCGAATCAATGCTTCCAGCTCTCCGCGAGTAAACTCACGCGTAAATACTTTTCCATTCGGCAAGGGAAAGCGAAGCGTGGCCGCGTCCGCATCGGAAAGCCGGTGCTTCACATCAATCAGAGCCCTACGCAGTTCCTGCGCCACTTCGCCATGTGGAGAAAAATCAATCTGGTCGTGCTGCAGGATGTGTTCGTGCACGAATGCCTGCAGCAGGTTGTCAATGTCATCGCCGCCCAAATGCGTATCGCCATTGGTGGAAAGCACCTGATAGATATCGCCTTCAACCGTGGAGATAAGCTTCAATACGGAAATATCGAACGTGCCTCCGCCCAGATCATACACCGCGACCTTGCCGCGTTGCTTCTCGTGCAGTCCGTACGCCAGCGCTGCCGCCGTTGGCTCATTTACCAGCCGCAGTACTTCCAGGCCTGCGAGCCTCCCCGCGTCTTTTGTCGCTTGCCGCTGCGCGTCGTTGAAGTATGCCGGCACGGTAATTACCGCGCGGTCTACGGCTTCTGTAAAGTACGCTTCCGCCCAATGCTTCAATTCCCGCAGGATGAACGACGAAATTTCCGGCGGGGTTAATACCTTATCGCCCAGCTGCACGCGAATCACATTCTTGCTGGCCGGATCGATGCGAAACGGGAACAGCCTCAACTCGCCCTGCACGTCTGCCGGTCCGCGGCCCATTAACCGTTTGACCGAATAGATCGTCCGCTCTGGCTGCGTCAGCAAGCGCCGTTGGGCCGGTTGGCCGACGATGATGCTGCCATCCGGATCCAGGCTTACGACCGAGGGGCACAGCGTGCTGCCGGTCGGCCCCGGAATGCACTTCGGCGCACCAGTCTGCGGGTCCACGTAAGCGACCAGGCTGTTCGTCGTACCAAGATCGATTCCAACGATTCGCGGCATAGCAGTTAACAATTTCCAGATTCTAAGAAAGTCTTGTCAATAGTTGCAGATCAATCCATCTACAACAATTCCTTCTGAACGTTCACGACCAGGTTTCGAATATAGGACCGGCGGTTCAGCAATTCATTCAGCCCAGCCATCGCCGTCCTGCGAGCGCCAGCACCAAAGTTCCCCTCCATCCCCTTGTCCCAATCCTTTGCCGCAGACTGAAGCTGCCCATCCACCTCCTGCAGCTTCTCCTGAAAATTCTTTTCCGCCATTTCCAGGCGCTGCTTTAGCGACGCAACGTCACTTCCGGAATCCCTCGCCTCACGCAGTTCATCTAGCGATTCGTTCAGCTCGAACACCTCCTCAAGCAGTTCCGGCGGAGCCTGTTGCTTGTTTTGGCCTTCGATGCGCGCACCCTCGATTGCCAATAGATACTCGACCCGCCCCACGGGATCCCTGAGCGTGCGATAGGCATCATTCAGTTCCGAACTGCGCTTCAGCGAAATCTCCCGCTCTTCTGGAGTCGCATTCACAAAGTTATCGGGATGCAATTTCCAGCTCAGCTGCAAAAACTTCTGCTCCAGCGCACCCATCTCGATCCAGAGTTTCCTTGGCATCTCAAACAGCGCGAAGTAATCGCTGTGTTCCGGGACCTGCAGCATCTTGCCGCAACTCGAGCAGAAATGCGTACCTAAGGTCCGCTCTTGACAGTTCCAGCAGACCAGTGGGGTCGAAATTGGGGTCGGCGAAGACATGTTTATTTCAGATCAACCTCTCCGCTGTCTCTCTTGCCATTGCCAGATGTCTCCGGATCAAGAAATCGTGGGCAGAATCCCAGAAAAATTCACGAAAAGTCTCGAAAACGATTTAGAGGAACTCCTGCATCCTGCGTCCCAAGCACAAAAAAAAGTGGCTGGCAATTGCGGCAGCCAACCACTTGTCTGTTCAAGCCCCAGCCTACCGTTATGCCGTGAACGAACTGCCGCAGCCGCAATTCCGAGCGGCATTCGGGTTCTGAAACACAAAACCCTGGCGCATCAGCGTCTCTTCGAATTCCAGCGTCGTGCCGTTCAGATACAACAAGCTCTTCGCATCTACAAAAATGCGCGCGCCGAACTCCTCAAAAATCTTGTCGCGATCCCGAGCCTGGGTATCCAAACGCATCGCGTATGACAATCCCGAACAGCCGCCACCCTGCACACCCACGCGCAACCCGCCCGTTTCCGGTGACACGCCGTCTTTTTCCAGCAGCGCAATAATCTTTTTGGCCGCTTTCTCCGTCATGTGAATGACCGGCCCCAGCTGCGCCGGACTTTCGGTTTTCACCTGTGATGCCATTTCCATTCCTCAAGGCCTGCCCTTCGACAAAAACTCGACAGCATCCTCCGACGGGTTACACCGCCGGAAGACGCCACTAACGCCGCGCTGCGCTCCGCTTAGTGCGAAGCTTTTTCGTGCACGGGAACTTCCACTCCATGCTTTTTCTTCCAATCGCCAATAGCCGCCTTGATGGCGTCTTCTGCGAGCACGGAGCAATGAATCTTAACCGGTGGCAACGACAGTTCGCGGACTATGTCGGTATTCTTGATCGCGAGCGCCTCTTCTACCGTCTTGCCCTTCACCCATTCGGTGGCGAGGGAGGAGCTGGCGATGGCCGATCCGCACCCGAACGTCTTGAACTTTGCTTCTTCAATGACATTCGTTTCCGGATTGATTTTCATCTGCAGCTTCATCACGTCGCCGCATTCCGGCGCGCCCACCAGCCCGGTTCCAACGTTGGGATCTTCCTTGGAAAGGCTGCCCACGTTACGCGGATTGTTGTAGTGATCGACTACCTTTTCACTGTAAGCCATAACCTGTTTGCTCCTTGCTTATGAATCTTGTCGAAAATAATTATCCACGTGCTGCGCTGAGAACACTTCCAAAACCTGCGTTCTTAATCGCCTTTTCCGTCAGGGCGATGTTGGTCAGAAACGCGGAACGTCCCGAAGTGAGTTCCCGCAACGCGTCGCGGACATAGTCCGCGCCGATCCCCAAAACGTTCAAAAACGCGCGAACGTCCTGTAAATGATAAAACGCACGCTCAGCAGCGGGAGCAGGTTCGTCCCCATCCTGATATGCCTGATAGGTCACGCGAAACGGCGCCGACGTTCCCGCAATGGACCTGTGAATCCTCAAAGTTCCTTCGCTTGCTATTGCGCTAGCCATGTTTTTTCCCTTCTCGACTCTTTTTTTCAATTAGGCCGTCTGCCACTTGACCTTGGAAATGTCGATACCTTCCTTGGCCATTTCGTAAAGGGGCGAGAGTTCACGAAGCTTTGTGACAACCTGCACCATTTTCTCAGTCACGTAATCGACTTCCTCCTGGGTCGTAAAGCGGCCGAGCCCGAAGCGGATCGACGTATGCGCCAGGTCTTCCCCGACGCCTAATGCTTTGAGTACATAACTGGGTTCGAGGGTTGCCGACGTACAGGCGGATCCGCTCGAAACCGCAACATCGTTGATTCCCATCAACAGCGATTCGCCCTCAACATAGGCAAAGCTCATGTTGAGATTGTTCGGCAGGCGGTGCTCCAAGGAACCGTTGATGTAGGTTTCATCTAGCTTGGACTCGAGCCCAGCCTTCAGTCGGTCACGCAATCCGGCAAGCCGCTTGGATTCCTGCTCCATTTCCTGCTGGCAAATCTCGCAAGCCTTCCCCAAGCCGACAATGCCCGGAACGTTTAACGTGCCAGAGCGCATCCCGCGCTCGTGGCCGCCGCCGTCGATAATCGCGGAAAGCTGCACGCGCGGGTTGCGACGCCGTACATAAAGCGCGCCCACGCCCTTCGGGCCATAAATCTTGTGCGCGGTAATCGCCAGCAGATCAATATTGTCCTTCTGCACATCCACTGGAATTTTACCTACAGCTTGCACACCATCCGAAGCGAATAGAACCCCGTGTTCCTTGGCGATTTTACCGATTTCGGCTATCGGATTAACCGACCCAATCTCATTATTGGCGTACATGATCGCAATCAAAATGGTCGTCGGCTTGATCGCTTTGCGTACAGCTTCAGGATTTACGCGTCCGTCTTTCTGCACCGGCAGATAGGTGACCTCGTATCCCTCTTTTTCCAGCCGCTTGCAGGTATCCAGGACCGCTTTGTGCTCGATTGCCTGGGTGATGATGTGGTTGCCCTTTTCGCGGTACATTTCCGCGACGCCTTTGATCATCAGGTTGTCCGATTCGGTAGCGCCGCTGGTAAAAATAATCTCTTTCGGCGTTGCGTTGATCAGCGACGCAATCTGCTGGCGCGCGTTTTCGACCGCTTCTTCGCCGGCCCAGCCGAACGAGTGATTGCGGCTTGCGGCATTTCCGAATTTCTCCGTGAAATACGGCAGCATCGCTTCCAAAACCCGCGGATCCAGCGGCGTGGTAGCGTGATTGTCCATGTAAATCGGCAACTTAACGGCCATGTGCTTCTCCTATCCCCTCAAAACATCCCGCTCAGCTAAGAACTGCTTGGCGGTCCGTCCCCTTCAATTCCACCAAAACGGGTTGCGGCGCTTCCTCGCTCAATTGCGCGATCGTCACCGTTTTCAAAACTTCCAAAATGCTTTCGTTCACGCGGTGCAATGGTTCTTTGACAGAGCACCGCTCGGTCAGGTCACACGCCCCGTGACTGGTGACGCAAGATGTAATCAGCACAGGCCCATCAATCGCGGCAATCACTTCCAGAGCGCTGATGTTCGCGGGCGCTATTGCCAGTTGATACCCGCCGGTCGCACCATGCTTCGCCGAAACCAGATTCTGCCGGGCCAGTTTTTGCAGAACCTTGGCCATCAGCGTGGCAGAAATGCCATATTCCTCCGCAATCTCATTGGCGCTACACGCGTGTTGCTCCCGATGGTTCGCTAGGTGCTTCATCGCAATCAAACCGTAATCCGCTTTTTTTGAAAGCTTGAACATTTGCTCAGTTACCCATCGCAAGCGACCCGAATGCTCAAATGAGACCACTTCGGTCGCCTTTAAAAGATATCCTAAGGCAATGGTTCCTGTCAACCAAACCCCTCCAAGTGGGGTGCAAATTACGCGTTTCCCGCAACTTAGATTAGGACAATTTTAGTCGTATATCACAGTGATTTTCGTCGAAGTGCACTTTCTTCATCCCGAACGGTGAATTCCGGCCCGTCAGCGGCTTTCAGCACGCAACACAAGACCCGTTCTACTTGAGATAATGGCCACAGCGAGGTTCGGTCCGAAATGCAGAATTTTTCCCCTGGGATGTACGGCCACAGAGTGGTTCAGTTTGGCTTCGGTTTTCTTCTTGTTTTTGGCCTTATCGGCATCCGCGTAAGCGCTCAAGTTACACCCCTTTCTCCGCAAACTTCCATCAAGAAACAGTTCAAACATACCCTGAAAGCGCAATCGGACACATTTATTCTCGTTGGTGCCGGTGATATTGCCGGTTGCCCGGACACCTCCGGCGCGGAAGCTACCGCCAAGCTAATCGACAAAATTCCGGGCACCGTCTTCGCCGCCGGTGATTTAGTCTATGAATCCGGCTCAGTGAGAGAGTTTCAAACCTGCTACGGACGGACCTGGGGGAAATTCAAGGATCGAACAAGGCCTACCCCCGGAAACCACGAATACAATGGAACCGAGGCAGTCGGGTATTTCCAATACTGGGGTACCCAGGCTGGCGAGCCTCAAAAAGGCTACTACAGCTACGATCTCGGGCAATGGCATATCATCGTTCTGAATACGAACTGTGGCGACCGTACCTTGGGGGGTTGTGGCGAGGGTTCACCGCAGGAAATTTGGCTGCGCGCGGACCTTGATGCACATCCTAATACCTGCAAACTTGCCTACGGCCATCACGCACTCTTCAGCAGCGGTGTCTTTCCTAAGCACGCGATTCAGCCCGCCCTCCGCCCACTCTGGCAGGATCTATATACGGCTCATGCCGATCTCATAATTGCGGCGCACGAGCATTCCTATGAACGCTTCGCCCCGCAAGATCCCGATGGTCATGCAGATCCACAGAATGGCATTCCCGAAATTGTTGTGGGAACGGGCGGCAGAAGCCACACTATTCTCGGCTTTGAGACGCCTAACAGTGTCGTCCGTAATGCGGACACCTACGGGGTTCTCAAACTCACACTTTCTCCCGGAAACTACCGTTGGGAGTTCGTTCCCGAAGCAGGCAGGACCTTTCGCGATTCTGGTTCAGGAACATGTCACACGGCTACCCCAGCTGCACAGTAAAATCTATTTTCGGGTGGAGCAGGCGCCGCCGCTGCTCGAAGCATCCACTAACTTCTGAATTGCGTCCACGGCTGGAATCGTCAGTTGCGCCTTATGTGCCTGAGTCCTCAGTGTTTTTAGCGCTTCCTGCTCTTGCCTTTTCTGGTCTTCGGTGGCCGGCTCTCGCTGCGTAATCCGGTCGAGAGCCGCAAGTCCAATGGCTGCCACCTGCGAAAGGGAACTAGACGCAGGTGCCACTTCCTTAGCCAAAAAGGATCGCTGGGCCAGCGGCTGCAACTGAGCATCGTTTTCAGCCCACCGTGTCAGTTGATTTCGTAAGGCGGTCGCCGCAGCGGAATCCTGGCACGAACTCGCCAGAAACCGGTCCACGGCGACAGAAAATCGCCGCGACATCTCACTTTCCGGAGAAACCGCGTCCACCACACGATGCAGCGGAGTGTGAGTTGTTGCTTCAGCGGCAGCGAATTCCTCTCGTGCATAGTCCTTCACCGGTTCCAGAGACAACGCCAATAGATCAAGTGCGGCGAACTCTGCCGGCGATACCGTTCCCGCGATTCTACTCAACATCTTCCGTTGGTACGTCACGTGGGTCAGGCCAAGCCATTCCAAGCGACGGCTCTCGCTCTCCATGCGCCTGTACATGGACTCCACATCCGTCGTGGCCTGCTGAGGTGACCACAGCCGCTCCGCAATCACCGCATTCCGTGGCCAGATGCGCGAATCGATGTTCTCGGCATTCACATATTCCGACCAGATGCACGATTCCCCGCCAAAAATGAGCTGCTTTTGTTCCGGAGTCAGACTCGCGGCTGCCCCTCCCCATGGATCAACACTGTAGTGGCGCTCGGCGCTCCAACCCAGATCAAGGTAGTACCCATTCGAGAGGAGTCCGCGATTACCCTGTTTCGCTGCATTCGCCAGCCCCTCCGTACCTCTCCACGATTGGATCACGATCGTTTTCGCAACGCCTGGGACCAGAATTTCATCCCAGCCAACGGGAATTTTCCCGTGCTTTGCCACCAACTCCTGCACTTTCCCGCTGAAATAAGCCTGTAGCGCTTCGTTGTTTTTCAGTCCGTGCGTCTTCATGAATTCCTGAATTTTTGGATTGCGGTCCCATTCCTTTCCGTTCACTTCGTCGCCGCCAATGTGGAAAAATTGATCAGGAAAAAGCTTGGCCATTTCACCGATCAATTCGTTCAGGAATTTGTAAGTCTTTTCATTCGAAGGATCCATTGCAGGATCGAAGACTCCCCACTTGCGCTCAATCGAATACGGCCCGCTACCGCTGGCAATCTCAGGGTGTCCTACGAACCATGCGGTGCTGTGCCCGGGCATATCGAACTCCGGGACCACGCGAATTCCCCGGTCGCGCGCATAGGCGATCAACTCGCGGATGTCTTCCTGCGAATAGTATTCCCCCTCGGTCCCCAGCTCGTACAGCTTCGGCAATTTCCGGCTCTCTGCTCGAAAGCCCTGGTTGTCGGAAAGGTGCCAATGAAAAACGTTCATTTTCACGGCTTCCATTCCGTCCAAGTTTCGCTTGAGCACTTCCATCGGAATGAAGTGCCGGCCCACATCGATCATCAATCCCCGCCACGGGAAGCGCGGCTGATCTGCAATGCTGACGGCAGGTGCTACAAAACCATCTGGGGAGATGCTCACCAATTGTTGAAATGTCTGAAGGCCGCGCAGAGCACCAAGTGGGTTCGCTGCATGAAGCGCCGCCCCATCTGGCTTAATGTCCAGGCTGTACGATTCATCCTCGCCTAACTCCTGGATCGCCTTGCTATCGTGATCCGTCGTGACCCTCAGCGCTGGCCCGGCTGAACTCACAGCCTGCGGGGAGAAAACAATTCCAGTTCTCCGGTGCAGCTGCACCATGAACCGCTGGCCCGCGCGATCCAATCGCGATTCACGGTAGCCGGAAAAGTTGATATGGAACGCGCTGTCAATCTTTAGCACTCCCTCGCCGGTCTTCGCATTCGCTGGCATCGGCATCACATTCAGTTCCGTTTGCGACTGCGCGCGACTCACGGGTCCCCCCAACAGAAATGCCGATGCCATCAGCCATCCACCCCCTTTCAGTATTGTCCGTCTCATCGAGAGCCCTCCGAAAATTGCATCCTGGATTTCGCGGCCCGACAACCAATCGGCACGAAAAGGGACAGGGTGCCACAGTTTGCCGTTACCGCAAAATGGATTTGCCGAGTATGCGCAGGAACTACACCGGAGGCGGCAGTTCTTGCTGGCGTTCACTGGCCTCTGGGTTACAATGAGCCCTTACTGCCACTCCATG
>Ga0209526_10000075_pt1 | contig 54037 bp, 58 predicted proteins | sample JacPinW_OM2H0_M1_FD_188566 | JGI IMG/M metagenome (GOLD analysis project Ga0209526, IMG submission 188566) | Forest soil microbial communities from Algoma, Ontario, Canada - Jack Pine, Ontario site 1_JW_OM2H0_M1 (SPAdes) (version 2) | ecosystem: Environmental > Terrestrial > Soil > Boreal... | reverse complement strand
GGCCGCATCGGCGGCACCACCAACGACCGGAAGATTGGGACGGACCCCGAGGTGCTCGGCGGCCGGGCCGGTCAGGATGCCGCAAATCTCGGCCGACTCCCGGATCGGCGCCAGGAAGTCGAGCCTGAGGTCGAGCGCGTCGAGCAGGTCCTTGGCCCAGTAGTCCGTGGTCATGTCGTACAGCAGCGTGGCGGAGGCGTCGCTCGGCTCGGTCGCAGCCTCGTGCACCAGTCGCAATCGCAGCCAGTCTTTCGGCTGCAGCGCCCATTGCGCCCGACGGTACAGCTGCCGCTCGTGCTCCTTGAGCCAGAGCAAAGTCGGGCCCGCCATCCCCGCGGCCACGGGATTCGCCAGCTTGCGTCGAAGCTCCGGACTCAGCTCGCCATAGGTCACCAGTTGCTTGCGAGATCTCGAGTCGGCCCAAATGATGGCCGGCCGCAGCGCGTGGCCCACCTCATCGCTGAGCACGACGCCGTGCATCTGACCCGAAAGACCGATCGCCGCGATATCGGCGGCGTGCGGGCCAGCCGCCTCATGGACGGCGATCGCCGCGGCTTCCCACCAGGCATCGGGTTCAGCCTCGGCCCACCCCGGCTGCGGCGTCAGCAGCGGATACGGCGCCGATCCGGTGCCGACGATCGACCCATCGACGTCGAGGACCAGCGCCTTGAGCGAGCTCGTGCCCAGATCGATCCCGAGGAACACTGGGCGCCATGCTAGTCGGTCAGCTAACGGGTCTGGCGACGGGTCGACGCCTCAGGACTTCGGGATCAGACTGTGGCCGTTCGGCGACGCCGCGGCAATGTAAGGCTTCTTCTCCGTTGGCTGGATGATGGAGTCGATCAGGCCATAATCCTTTGCCATCTCCGGCGTCATGAAGAAGTCGCGCTCGATGTCGCGCTCGACCTGCTCCTTCGACCGACCGGTGTGCTCCGCATAGATGCCGACGATGATCTCCCGAAGTCGGAGAATCTCGCGCGCGTGGATCTCGATGTCCGTCGCCTGGGACGTCCGCATGCCACCGCTGGGCTGGTGCAGCACGATCTGGCAGTGCGGCAACGACAACCGCTTGCCCTTCGCGCCCCCGACCAGGATCAGTGAGGCGGCGCTGGCCGCCATCCCGGTGCACAGGGTGCTGACCGGCGGATGGACATAGCGCATGGTGTCGTAGATCGCCAGGCCCGCCGACAGCGAGCCGCCCGGGCTGTTGATGTAGATGCTGATTTCCTTGTCAGGATCCTCGCTGTCGAGAAAGAGCAGCTGCGCGATCACGAGGTTCGCGAGGTCGTCATCGATCTCGCTGCCGAGAAAGATGATCCGGTCTCGCAGCAGGCGGGAATAGATATCGTAGGCGCGCTCGCCGCGCGCAGTAGTCTCGACGACGTTGGGCACAAGCGCCATGAAAAGATCCTCCTTACCGGTCGAGATTGAATCCGATCCGCCGTCTGGGCGGCGTCGCCTGCGTCGCGGCCAGGTACAAACTGAAATGCGCAACACTGCGCAAAGCTTGCGGACGAAGGTTCGCGGTGGCAATTCGCAACTGCATCCGGGGATCGTCAGGCCAGCTGCGGTGCTGCGACATCGCCTCCCGGCTCCCGAGCGATCGCGCTAGGTCGAGATACAGGTCGGCGACAGGGACCTCCAGGGCTCGCGCAATCGCGAGCAGACGCTCCATCGAGACGTCCTTCAGTCCCCGCTCCACTTCCGACAGGTACGCCGGGGAGAGTTCGGCGGCCTCAGCCAGCTCGGTCAGCGACCGCTCGGCTTCCTGGCGTCGCCGTCGGAGGATGACACCGAGTGCGAGTCGAATCGAACTTGCGTCTTCGCTCTGAGCGTATGCCATATGCCTCGAGCGCATCATAGCATCAGCCGGCTCCGATGTGGAAAAGCCGGCGTGAAATAGCCGCCCCCAGCGTGGAAAGGGCGGCGTGTAAATATTTCGGGCCGCACGACGCGGGGGCCTCTTTTCGTTGCATCACCATGCCCCGTCACCGCGCCCTATTCGGCGCGACCAGTTTGATCGCGGTCATGCTAGCGGGCTGCACATCGGCTTCTGCGACTAAGCTGACGCCCACCCCGAGCGCCATCGCATCGCCCAGCGCGAGCGCCGACCCGTCGCCGTCCGCGAGCGATTCACCCACGGCAACCCCCACCCCATCGCCCACGCCGTCGCCGTCCGACTCACCGAGCGCGACCCCGACACCATCCGGCATCGACCCCGGATTTGTGCCGGCGCTGGGGGCCATCCAGATGGTTGGCTCGCGCCTCGGTTGGGCCGTCGGCGCGCACGCCATCTACGCCACGGGCGACGGCGCGCACTGGACCAAACAGTACGCATCGACTGAGGAATTCGTCGGCGTCGATTTCATCAGCGCGACCGTCGGGTGGGCGGTCGCGACCCGGTCGCTACTCGGCACCATCGATGGTGGCCGCTCGTGGCGCCCACTGAGCGAGCCCCCGACGCCGCTTCGGTCGGTGCACTTCGTGAACACCACGCTGGGCTGGGGGATTGCCGGCGGGACCGACCCGCAGCCGATCCATGGTTGGTTGGTGCCTCACGACGCGGCCACGCTGGTCATCACCTACGACGGTGGGGTGCACTGGAGGCCGCTCGGCGGGCCATCGAATCCACAAACCGTGTGCTTCAGCGAAGCGTCCCAGGGATGGGTTGGCACCGCGGAAGGCGTCTATCTGCTACACATGACCGAGCAGGGGTCGAACTGGAGCCTGGCGTTGTCGCGACCGGATCCGCAGCCGGGGCTGCCGCAGGTGACGCTGATCGAGTGTGCGGCGCCGCACGCACTCTGGGTGCTGTTCCTGGGAGGCCAGAGCGGCATGAGCCACAGCCCATACATTGCCTATGCCACGGTGGACGGATCGAGCTGGAAGGCCGTCCTGAAAGAAGCCATGTCGGAGGGGCAGATCTTGCCCGGCGTGCCGGCTGGACCCGATACCTATCCGCCAAGTTTCAGCGTCGTGGACCCAGCGGACGCCGTCTTCGTCGGTGACGGGCCGGCGACCAATGTGGCGCAGTGCGTCATCGCCAGCAATGGGGGCGCGACGCTGCGCCGGACCGGCCGCATCGACAATGCGCCGGAAACCTTCGCCGCGGCCTTCACCAGCGTCACTGCGGGGTGGGTCCTGACGAGGAACGCCGGCGGGGATTACGTGATCGCGGCAACGGCCGACGGCGGCTATCACTGGTCGCAGCAACTGGCTGTTCCGCCAACTTCTGCCGGCTAATGCCGCAAGCAACGTAAAATCCAGCACGCGGGGCGTAGCGTAGCCTGGCTAACGCGCATGCTTTGGGAGCATGAGATCCCGGGTTCGAATCCCGGCGCCCCGACATTACTGAAGTAGGCTTGCGTCATGCTCCCGGTGCTCGTCGCCATCGCCGCCATCAGTGTGGCGGCCTTCCTCGCGTTCCGCTGGTTCGAGCGCTATCGGTACAGCGACAACTGGCGCACGAGCGAGTTCCGCGGCGTTGCCTTTGGCTTCTTGATGTGGTTCGGCGGCATCTTCGGTCACCGGGTGCCCCCGCCCCCGCAGGCGAAGGTGGAGTTTGCGACCCGGGCCGAAGAGCCGGAGCCGCCCAGGTCAGGCGGCGCGGCGCTCCCGAATCAGGCTGCGGACGATAAAGAGTAGGTTGGCCGGTCGCTCGGCGAGCCGCCGCATCAGGTACGGATACCACTCGGTCCCGTAGGGCACGTAGATCCGGACACGGTAGCCCTCGCGCAGCAGCCGATCCTGCAAATCGCGGCGGATCCCGTAGAGCATCTGGAACTCGAACCGCTCGGAAGAGATCTCGCGCTCGCGCGCGAAGCGTTTGGTCGCCTCGATCAGGCGGTCGTCGTGGGTTGCGATCGCAGGGTACACGCCGTTGAGCAAGAGCTCCCGCATCTCGGCTTCGTACTTGGCATCGACATCGGCTTTCTTCGGGAAGGCGACGGTGGGCGGCTCGTCATATGCCCCCTTGACCAGCCGAACCCGGAGCTTCGCCTTGTTGGCGCGCAGCACGTCCTCCGGCGTCCGGTAAAGATAGCTCTGCAGCACGACCCCGCAATTGGGGAAGCGTTCGTGCAAGCCGAACACCAGGTCAAGGGTGCGCTGGGTGTACGGCGCGCCCTCCATATCGACGCGCACAAAGTTGTCGAGCTGCTTGGCTCGCTGCAGGACCCTGGTCAGCAGCTCCTGGCAGAGCTCGGGCGCGATGTCGAGCCCGAGTTGGGTGAGCTTGACCGAGACGTTCGCATCGAGTTTTTCCGCCGCGATTCGCTCGAACGCCGAAAGATAGTCATCCGTGGCGCTCCGCGCTGCTTTTTCTTCCGTGACGTTCTCGCCGAGATGGTCGAGGCTCGCCGACCAGCCGCGACGGTTGACGTCGCTGACCACGCGGACCGCATCATCAAGCCGGTCGCCCGCGACGAAACGGTAGGCGAGCGAGCTGGTGATGCGCCGACGAGTCACGAACCGCTGCAGCCCGCGCCGCCGGGATAGAAAGAGAAACGACGCCCTCAGCACGTCACACCCGGCGGTCCGACAACAGCGCCGCGTCGAACGCGCCGTGCACCTCCAGCGCGTTGAGCGCTCGGGCGCGGTGGCTGAGCAGGTTTTTTTCCTCGATCGACAGCTCGGCAAGCATCCGGCCGTCCGGTAGCTTGAAGACTGGATCGAAGCCGAACCCACCCGTTCCGCGAGGCTCCGCGGCGATCGTGCCGCTCAGGATGCCCTCGCCTTCGAAGATCCGGCCGTCCGGCAGGGCAAGCACCGCGGCGCAACGGAAGGTCGCCGGCGGCGACTCGCGGGCTGCCGCGCCCAGCATGTCCAACAGGGCCCGGACCAGCGCCTGGCCGTCGCCCTTGTGTTCGGGGCCGGCAAAGCGCGCCGACTGGACCCCGGGCTTGCCACCAAGACGCGGCACCTCCAGGCCGGAGTCGTCGGCCAGCGTCGGCAATCCACTGAGGCGCCGCCCGGCCTCGGCCTTTTTGCGCGCATTCTCGAGGTACGTCGTGCCATCTTCCTCGACATCGAAGGCGATCCCAGCCTCCGCCGGCGTGACAAGTTCCATCGGCAGGTCGGCGAGGATCGAACGGATTTCTTTGAGCTTGCCCTCATTCGACGTGGCGAGCAGCAGCCGGTTCAGTGCAGCTTCAGCGCCTTCTTCTGCGCGTCGACCAGTTCGGCCGCACCCTTGACGGCCAGTTTGAGCATCTCGTCCATCTCTTCTTGCTTGAAGGGCTCCTGCTCGGCGGTGCCCTGGATCTCGATGAATCGGCCGTCTTCGGCGAGCACGCAATTCATGTCGGTTTGGGCGGCGAAGTCCTCCAGGTAGTTGAGGTCCAGGCGCGGCTGTCCCTGGACGATGCCCACACTGATGGCCGAGACAAAATGCTTGATGGGCAGCACCCGTAGCAGGTTTCGCTCCATAGCCTTCTGCAAGGCCAGGTGAAGGGCCACGAAACCGCCCGTGATCGATGCGGTGCGCGTGCCGCCGTCCGCCTGCAGGACGTCGCAGTCCACCATGATGGTCCGCTCCCCCATCAGCGGCATGTCGATCGCGGCGCGTAGCGCCCGCCCGATCAGTCGCTGGATCTCCTGCGTGCGGCCATCGATCCGGCCGGTGCGCGCCTCGCGAGCGTTTCGCGTCTGCGTGGCGCGTGGGAGCATCGAGTACTCCGCCGTGACCCAGCCCTCGCCCGTGCCCTTCTTGTGCGGCGGCGGCTTGTCGTCCCAGCTGGCCGTGCAGAGCACGCGCGTATCGCCCATGTTGATGATGGCCGATCCCTCGGCATAGAGATTCACGCCAGTCTCGATCTTCACCGGCCGGATCTGGTCCGGTTTACGGCCGTCCGGTCGCGTCTGAGCCACCCTGACTATCTTCGCAGAGCGCGGATGACCAGGATGCTGATCTCGAACAGGATGATGAGGGGAACAGTCAGCAGCAGCGGCGTGAATGGGTCGACCCCAGGCGTGACCATGTTGGCTCCGACGAAGATGCCGATCCAGAACCACAGTCGCTTGCGCCTGAGGAACGCGGTGCTGACGATCCCGGCAAGGCCAAGCATGGTCATCGCCAGCGGCAGCTCGAATGTGACGCCGAAGATGGCGATGAGGATCAGGACGAAGTTGATGTACTTGTCGGCGAAGGGCAGGTACTGCAGCTCGGAACTGCCGATCCCGGTCAGGAACCGCAATGCGATGGGTAACGCGAAGAAAGCAAAGCCGATGCCCATCGCGAATAGCACGATGGCCGAACCGACGAAGCCCACCGCGAATCGCCGCTCGTTACGATGCAGGCCTGGGGCAATGAAGGTCCAGACCTGCCACAAGATGATCGGGCTGCTCAGGATGAACCCGGTGAAGATTCCAATCTTGAAGAAGAGCAGGAACCCGTCGACGGGGCCCGGGTAAATCAGTTTCTGATTGCCGATCACCTTGTGCACGGGTCCCAGCAGGATGCCGAGCATCGGTTGCGAGATGGCGAACCCGATCACGGTCGCGACCGCCCAGGCAATCAGCGAGATGATCAGGACGCGACGGAGCTCCTCGAGGTGCTCGATGACGGTCATCCGTCGTTCCTCGTCCGGTGGGACGACGGTTGGCTTGGCCATCATGGGTGGCGCGAGCGGCGCCGTGGGCTTAGGAGGCCTTGGTGTCGGTCGGCGACTTTACGTCGCTGGCCGGCGGGCCAGGCGCCGGACGAGTGTCCGCCGCCGGTTCCGAGGTGCTCGCCTTGATATTTTCCGTAAGATCCGTCGAGGCCTTGCGGAACTCGCGCATCGCCTTTCCGATCGCGCCGCCGACTTCCGGAAGCTTCCCCGGCCCGTAGACGATCAGCACGATCGCGAGGATGATGACGAGCACATACCAGTGACCGAGAAATGGCATTCAGATTCCCTCTGGGGCCCCATTATACCCCCGCCTCCGAATCACTCCCTTAAGGGCGGCTGAGGAGACTAACTGATCTCTTCCTGGACCGTTACGGACGTCATGGTGTCGCCCTGGGCGATCTTGAGCACGACGTCCATGCCCGTCTGGACGTAGCCAAACAGGTTGTAACTCTTCGCGAGCTTCGTCGTGTCGTCGACGGTGCAGATGAAGAACTGGCTGCCGTTGGTGTTGGCACCGGAGTTCGCCATCGCCAGCGCGCCGGCGGTGTACTGGCTCAGCACCGGTTCGTCATTGAACTTGTAGCCGGGTCCGCCCCCACCGGTGCCCTGCGGGTCGCCCCCCTGGACGACGAAGTCGGCGACCACGCGGTGGAACTTGAGGCCGTCGTAGAACTGGTTGCGGGTCAGGAACACGAAGTTGTTGACCGTGTTGGGGGCCAGCTTGGGGTCGAGGCAGAGCGTGATCGTCCCTTTGTTGGTCTTCATGGTGACCAGGAAGTGGTGCGCGGTATTGATCGTCATCGGCGGTGCCGCGCTGTAGGTGTGCTTCCCAGCATTGCCCGCGGTCGGGGTCATGACCGGGCCGAAATTCAACGCGCCGCAGGTCGCACCCGCCGCGCTCACGACTGAACTCGGCGTTGGCGTCGCCGCGGTTCCTGGGTTGCCGCCGGCATTTCTTCCCACATAAACGGTGAAGGCGAGTATAGCGACGGCCACGATCGCGAGGGTTGCGAGCATCTGCGGAACGCTGCGGGGTGACCGTCTCACCCCAACTCGTCCCAGCAGGGGATGTCGGCCGCGGCCTGCTTCGCGTGATACGTCAGGATCATCTGCGCGCCGGCGCGCCGGATCCCGAGCAAGACCTCCCGCAGGACACGACGTTCGTCGATCCAGCCGTTGGCCGCAGCCGCTTTGACCATGGCGTACTCGCCACTGACGTTGTAGGCCGCCACCGGGACCTCGGTCGAGTCCGCGACGGCGCGGATGACGTCGAGGTACGCGAGCGCCGGTTTGACCATCACGATATCGGCGCCTTCCTCGACATCGAGGCGCGCCTCGCGGACGGCCTCGCGCGCGTTCGCCGGATCCATCTGGTAGCTACGGCGGTCGCCGAACCGCGGCGCCGACCCGGCCGCTTCCCGGAACGGCCCGTAGAACGCCGAGGCGTATTTCGACGTGTAGGCGAGGATGGCTCGGTCGCTAAAACCCTCGCGATCGAGAGCGGTCCGAATCGCCCCCACCTGTCCGTCCATCATGCCGGACGGCGCGATGACGTCGGCGCCGGCCGCCGCCTGCGCAACGGCAATCCGCTGGTAGAGCTCCAGCGTCTGATCGTTGGCGACCGTCTCCCCTTCGAGGACGCCGCAGTGACCATGGTCGGTGTACTCGCAGAGGCAGAGGTCCGCGATGAGGAGCGCATCCGGTCCGAATGCGTCGCGGAGTTGGCCCAGCGCCCGCTGGATGATGCCATCGTCGGCCCAGGCCTGCGAGCCCTGGGCATCTTTCTCCGCGGGGATGCCGAAGAGCACGAAGCTCTGCACGCCGACCTTGAGCGCCGCTTCGGCCTCGCGGGTGAGGGAGTCCAGCGTGTGTTGATAGTGTCCGGGCATCGCCTCGATTGGCTGCGGCTCGTGGATCGCCTCTCGCACAAACAACGGATAGATAAGATCCGCGGCCGCGATCCGCGTCTCTCGGGCCAGCCGGCGAAGTGCCGGCCTCGACCGCAACCGGCGGGGGCGTTCGATGGGAAACGTCATGCTGGAATTGGAGTCCGGCTGCGCACGATGGCCTCGACCAGTCCGCGCGTCGTGTACTCCTCGGCGATGATATCAACCCGCAGTCCGAGGCCGCGGGCGGTCTCCGCCGTGATCGGGCCGATGCAGGCAACGCGGACCCGGTTGGGCAGCGCCCCGGGCATGGCATCAACGAAATGGCGCACGGTCGACGAGCTCGTGAAGGTGACCATGTCGACCTCGGGCAGGCAGGCGGCCAGCCGTGGTCCGACGTCCGCCGGCGGGACCGCCCGGTAGGTCTCGATCACGTCGACCTCGGCGCCCCGGGCGCGCAGCTGCTGCGGGAGGACGTCGCGCGCGCCGGCCGCCCGTGCCAGCAAGATGCGGGCGCCAGGCGCCATGGCAGCCGATAAGGCATCAGCGAGGTCCTCCGCGATATACCGCTCTGGCACCAGCGTCGGTGGCATGCCCGCCTCCCGGGCCCTGGCGGCGGTCTCCGGGCCGATCGCCGCGACCTTTGTGTGTGCAGGCAGGTCGCGACTCCCTTCTTGCAGCAGCTCGCGCAGCCGGTCGACCCCATTGGCGCTGGTCAGTACCAACCAGTCGTAGCGGCCGAGATCTGGCATCGGGTCGACCGCGATCGGCTCGATCGCGATCACCGGGCACCGGACGGTTTGGGCGCCGAGCGCCGTGAGGGCATTGGCCAGTGCGGCCGCCTGACCATCGGCCCGGGTGACCATGATGCGCAGTCCCGCGAGCGAAACATCCGGACGATTCAGAAGACGGCCGGCACCCTGCGACTCGAGGCTGGCGGCCACTTCCTCCACGACGTCGGCGTCACGGGAGCCCCGGCCTTGTGCGCGGATCACGGTCGCGCCGCCTTCATCCAGGACAACAGCCTGGAGCATCAGCTCCTCGCCGTCGATCAGCGCGTAGGCCCCAAGCGCTGAGAGGCAGCCACCGCCGAGTCGCCGAAGAAGGGCCCGCTCGGCCCGAACGGCACGGCTCGTCGCGGGATCGTCGATCGCCGCGGCCAGCCTTGCAGCCTCGCTGCCCTCGAGTGCCTGGATGGCGAGTGCGCCCTGCCCAGGCGCCGGCAGCATGACGTCGAACGTCAGCAGCTCGTGAGCCTCGCCCAAGCGGCCGAGGCGCGCAAGCCCTGCGGCGGCGAGGACGAGCGCGTCGACCGCGCCCTCAGCAAGGCGGCGTAGCCGGGTATCGACATTGCCGCGAATCTCGACTGCGTTGAGATCGGGCCGGACGGCCGCGATCTGTGCGGCCCGGCGCGGGCTGCCGGTGCCGATCCGTGCGCCGGCTGGTAGCTGCGCGAGGGTTCCGGGCGGCCGCGCGATGAGCACGTCACGAGCGTCTTCCCGAGGCAGGAACGCCGCCAGGGTCAGCCCCGGTGTCGGCAGCGTCGGGAGGTCCTTCGCTGAGTGCACGGCAAGCTCCGCCCGACCGTCGAGGAGGGCCTGCTCGAGGTCCTTCACGAACACCCCCTCGCGGGGCGATTCACTGAGTCGCATCGATGGGTGACGATCGCCGTGCGTCGTCAGCGGGGTAAGGACGAACTCGTGCTCCGGATAACGGCGCACCAGCGCCTCGGCGACCAGTTGCGCCTGGATCATGGCGAGCGTGCTGCCCCGCGTCGCCAGACGAAATCTCACCTCAGGCCAACCTAGCACACGAGATCGGGCGTCCGGCTCGGCTTAGCTGCGGCGCCCCACGACGTAATACGTGAGCGACTCGAGCGCGTCGCGGTGGGCGGACGGTGGGAAGGCCTTCAGCTCGTCGCGAGCCTTGTCACCGAACGTCTTCGCGTAGGCGTACGACTCGTCGATGCCGGACGAAGCGCGGACGATCCGGACCACCTCGGCATAGTCGGCATCGTCAAGGACAGGCTTGGCGAGGACCGCATCCAACTGGCCGTTGCTGGCCTGGCGCGCGAGCATCAGCGGCAGCGTCACCGTGCCCTGCTTCAGGTCATTCCCGACGGGCTTGCCGACCTCTTGTTCCGTTGCCAGATAGTCAAGCACGTCGTCAGCAATCTGGAACGACATCCCGAGCAGGCGACCAAAGCTACGGATCGCTTCGACTTGCGGGTGTTCGAGCCCGCCGAGAACCGCCCCACAGAACGTCGAAGCGGCAAGCAGGACGGCGGTTTTGCGCTCGATCTTCGCGTAGTACTCGTCCAGCGATTGGTCATACCGGCGCTGGCTGGTGAGCTGCAGCATCTCGCCGAAGCAGATCGTCATGACGGTCTGGGAAAGCACCGCGTCGATCTCGGGGTTGCCAATCTGCGACATCAGGTTCGCACCCTTGGCGAAGTAGTAGTCGCCGATGATGATGGCCGGGTTGGGGCCGAGCGATTCATGAATGGTCCGCAATCCACGGCGGGTTGGCGCCCCGTCGATCAGGTCGTCGTGAATGAGGGTCGCGTTATGAATAAATTCGATCGCCATCGCTGCCCGATGCACGTCGTCGATGCGTCTGCCAGGGCCCAGGCCGGCGGACAGAAAGACCAGCGCCGGGCGCAGCCGTTTCCCACCCGCGTCGAGGATCTGCTCCATCGCTTCGGCCACCGGGCCGAGATCCGCCCGCACCGTTGCGTGCAAGCGCTGCTCGAAATCTTCGAGCTCGGCTCGGATCGGAACGATGAAGTCCGTTCCCGTCATGGTGGCACTCACGCGGCCCCCTCCCGGCCGCTCAGCTCCTCGACGAGCTCGAGCCGGACGGTCGTGATCGGCGGCAGGTCCTGCCCGAACAAGTGGCGCGCGATCTCTGTGAACCGGTCAGGCGATCCGGTGACGTAGATCTGATGCCGGGCGGTTTCGTTGTCGGCCGATTCGAGGCCGTTCTTGGCCAGCACGCGTTTGACGCGGGCGGCCGTGGTCTCGGCGGAGTCGACCACGGTCATGGTGCCGCCAGTGATTTTGGTGATGAGCGGCTTGAGCAGCGGATAGTGGGTGCAGCCGAGGATCAACGTATCTGCGTGGTGGTCGAGAATGTCCCGCAGCGCCTCGCGCAGAACCGCCTCGGTCTCAGGCGCGTTGGCCTTGCCGTTTTCGACCAGGTCGACGAGTTGAGGCGCGGCTTTCGGCAGCACGTCGATCGTAGGATTCGCCTCGCGGATGGCGTGCAGGTACTCCTGGCTCTGCATCGTGCCTTCGGTCGAGATCACGCCGACGCGCTTGTTCTTCGTGGCGGCCACGGCCGCTTCGGCTCCCGGCGTGATGACGCCGATGATCGGGATGTCGAACACCTCGCGGGCGGTGTTGAGCGCCGCCGCCGTGGCCGTATTGCACGCGATCACGACCATCTTGACGTCGAGCTTCTCGAGGAACCGGATGATATTCAGGGCGAAGTGACGCACCTGCGCCTGGTAGCGGGGCCCGTACGGGAAGTGGCCCAGATCCGCAAAGTAAATGGTTGATTCTGCCGGCAGCTGGCGCTGCAGCTCGCGGAGGACGGTGAGCCCGCCGACGCCTGAGTCGAAGACGCCGATTGGCCGCGGGTCACTCATGTGCGCCACCCCATCTTAACAATGGCTCACTAATTGGACCGCTACCGAAGTGCAATCGCCATCAGGCCATGAATTGATCCTGACACCCAGAGCACTGCAAGTCATCAGGCTCCACCGGGTTGTATTCGCGATGAAGCCCCACGTCCGGCGCGGTCGCGCCGCCAAAGAGAAGCGGATCGAGCGCGCCAAAGCCCGCCGCGCTGCCCCTAAGAAGCAAGCCGCGTAGCCTCCCCGCCCCCGAAAACCCCCCACGACCGCTGGGTGCTTCGCGCACCGGTCTTGTTTATTTCTTTACCGGCCCTGAATACCGCCTGGGACTGTGCGTCCAGAAGCCGTAACAGGCCCCGGCGTGAAGGCACGGTCGCCCCGCCTTTTCCGCATTGGCGCGGCTGACACATTTGGGGTCTCACTAACCCGGGGACCTCCCCCCACTCCCCTCGTTTGTTTGCCCCTGCGCCTGGGCCCAAGATGGGCCGCGCTTGTCCGGCCTGAATGTTCCGTCTGTGAAACTGCCCAACCCGACTGCTCGCCTGCGCGCCGTAGCGTTTGCCATCGCGCTGGCGGCTGGCATCGGCGCACCTGTCGTTGCAGCCGCCGATAACTCGATAACGATTCCCGCGATGAGCCAACAGGACGGCGCGTGGGCAGCGGCGCCGCTGGGCAGTTCGGCGGCGGACACCATCGGCTCTGCAGGCTGCGCCATCACGGCCGTAACGATGATGCTGCGCAACTACGGGATCGACACCAACCCGGGGACGCTCAACACTTGGCTGACGGCTAATGGCGGCTACGCCTACGATGACCAGCTGATCTGGGGCGCCGTCACCGCATATACGGGCGGACTGGTGGCCTTCTCCGGGTGGTTCGGTCCAGACCTGGGGCTGATCCAGGGGGAACTCGACGCCGGCCGCCCCGTCGTGGCCGAAGTCCAACTGAGTGGCAACCAGCACTTCGTGCTGCTGACCGGCTATGCGTCGGCCGGTGGCTTCGTGATCAACGACCCCTGGTTCGCCGACACCGTGCGATTTATTGACCGCTATGGCGACCCGTCGACCGGGATTCTTTCGATTAGGACCTTCATGCCGGCCGACGCCGCTCCCCGCCGCGGCGAACGGGACGGCTGGCTTGCCAGTGCTGTTGCCGCCGTACAGCTAGGGCGATAACCAGCGCATTCGGCATCAGGGGCGTGGTCGTCCTGTACTGGGGGTATTTCCGTCGCAGCGCGGCGATCGCACGCGCCTGCTCCGGGCCCTTCGCGACCAGCCGGGCGCGTCCATAGAGCAGCACCCACCAGAGCCGGCGCCAGTCCTCGACATAGTGATCGATCAACAGCGCCGCCCGTGGATTGGCCTGGATATTTTTGACGCGGCGCAACTGCCCGGGGCTGACTGACTTGGGCTTGGCGTCGATTGCCTGATAGATCGTGTCGCCGAGCAGAACGAAGCACACAGGAATCACCGTGGGCCTCGTTCCGTCCGAGGTTGCCAGGTGCCCGAGTCGCGCCCGGGTGATGCGCCGCCGCAAACCAGGATCGATCAGAATCCAAGATTAAGCATGACGGTCTTTCTTCGTGAGGCAGACGTCAAGGCGCTGCTGACGATGGACGCGACGCTGGCGGCGCTCGAGGCGGCCTTCCGCGAGTGGGCTGCGGGACGGGCCACGAATCAGCCGCGCCGGCGAGTGGCGGATGGTTCCGTGCTGGCCACCATGTCGGCCGCCCTGCCCTCCAGGGGCCTGATGGGCTTCAAGGCCTATACCCACGGCGCGACCGGCGCCCGCTTCTGGGCAGGGCTCTTCGACGCGGCCGATGGTCGGCCCCGCGCGCTGATGGAGGCCGACTGGCTCGGGCGCATGCGAACCGGTGCGGCGTCGGGGCTCGCGACGAAGTACCTGGCTCGGCGCGACGCGTCCAGCCTGACGATCATTGGGGCGGGAAGCCAGGCGCTGACCCAGGTCCTGGCGGTCACCGCGGTCCGGCCGCTGAAAGAAATCCGGGTTTTCAGCCGCGACGCCGGTCGTCGCGCGACGTTCGCCGACCAGCTCGCCACGACATTGCAGATTCCCGTGCGCCCAATGGACAGCCTGCGCGATGCTATTGAGGGCGCCGAGATCGTGACCACGATTACGTCGGCCGGGCGGCCAATATTTCCGGGCGAGTGGCTGCAAGCCGGCCAGCATCTGAACGTTGTCGGCTCGAACATTCCGGATCGCCGGGAGGTCGACGGCCGGACCATTGCCCGAGCCGACCTGCTGGTAGCCGATGACATCGACGCTGCCCGCCTCGAAGCCGGCGACCTGATCCTGGCGGAACGCGAGGGCCAGCTCAGCTGGGGCCGGGTCAACTCGCTACGCGACGTCGTCGCCGGCACCATAGGTCAACGCCAGCCGTCGGACGTGACGGTTTTCAAGTCGGTGGGGCTCGCCATCGAGGACGTCGCCGCCGGCGCCGTTGTGCTCGAACTGGCGGAGTCGCGCGGCATGGGCGTGCGCCTCCCCGACTGACTCGACCAGATTTCGATGTGCGTTGACTTTTGCTGACAGTTGTGTTGTATTATTTCTTCCATACATGGCTGTCAACATCTGGGTGAGGGAGCGTTTCGTCGAGCTGGGCGCATCGCTGTGCACCGCCGCCGTACTGATCGCCGGCCTGGCGATCGGCGTGCCGTTCCTGCGAGAACGCATCGCCGAAACATTTCTCTACAGCTTCTGTTGTGTCAGCGCCGTATTGCTTCGGGCCATGATCGACCTGACCGTGCGCGGCGCGGTTCGGGCCGCGAGAACGATCTACGCGGCGATACCCTTGCCGGTGCCGAACCTCGGCCCGTCCGGCGCCTAAGATGATCCAGCCGGGACACCGGCCACCAAGGGAGGACACATGGGATATTTCAGAGGCGTGGTCCACGGATTGATCATCGGCGGCGCCGTTGCGCTGCTCTACGCACCCAAGCCGGGCCGGGAGATGCGGTCGGAACTCTCCGACCGGCTGGATCAGGTTCGCGGCCAGATGCAGCCGGTTCTTGACCAGGCGCAGGGCGTCGTCGAGTCGGCGCGGCCCCAGGTCGAGCGCGGCATCTCGAAGGCCCAGCAGCAGGCGCAGCGGATCACGCGGCGCGGCGACGACGGCGGCGCCAGCGTCCCCGGCCCCGGAGTCTGACACTAGAATTCTTTACGTGGCGTTGAAAATAGCGCGCCCCGGTGTGGAAAGGCGCGCGTGATCGGAGTGGGGATCGTCGTCGCGGGGGGCGTACGGACGGCAATTGGCAAGTTTGCCGGCGCGTTCAAAGACACCCCGACGTCGGACCTGGGTGCGAACGCCATCCGCGCCGCCGTCGAACGCGCCGGGATCTCGCCGGACGTCGTTGACGAAGTCATTCTCGGCTGCGTTGGCCAGGTCGGCGAGGACGCCTTCAACGCTCGCCTCGCCACGCTGAAGGCCGGGCTGCCGGAGAAGACGACGGCATTTAACGTCAACCGGCTTTGCGGCTCCGGTCTGCAGGCGATTAACAGCGCTGTCCAGGAACTGCGCACCGGTGAGGCCCAGGTCGTCGTCGCCGGCGGCAACGAGAACATGTCGATCCAGCCGTATTTGCTACCACGGGCCGAGGTCGGCTGGCGGCTCGGGGAGGCGGCGTTGATCGACGGAACACTCTCACTGGTCACAGACCCGTTTGGCCGCTACCAAATGGGTTGCACGGCGGAAAAGGTCGCCGATCGCTACGGCGTGTCACGTGAGGCGCAGGATCAGTTCGCCGCGGAGAGCCAGCGGCGCGCGGCCGCCGCCATCGCCGAGGGTCGATTCGACGACCAGATTGTCCCGGTCGCGGTTAAACAAAAGAAGGGCGACCCGCTGCTGGCGAACCTCGACGAACACCCAAGGCCTAACACGACCATCGAGTCGCTCGGCCGGCTCAAGCCCGCGTTTCGCGATGGCGGCAGCGTGACGGCCGGCAACTCATCGGGCATCAACGACGCCGGCGCCGCGGTCGTCGTGATGACGAAACAAACAGCCGTTTCGCTGGGCGTCACGCCACAGCTCGAGTGGGTCGCCGACGCCGTCGCTGGGATCGCGCCCGAGATCATGGGCGTTGCGCCAATTTTCGCCGTCCAGAAGCTACTCAAGAAAGTCGGGATGACGATCAACGATATTGACCTGATGGAGCTGAACGAGGCCTTCGCCGCCCAGGCCGTGGCAGTCATCCGCGAGCTGGAGATCGATCCGGACAAAGTCAACCCCAATGGCGGCGCGATCGCGCTCGGGCACCCGGTCGGCGCCACGGGCGCCATTCTGACGGTCAAGCTTGCGTATGAGCTCAAGCGCCGTCACGCAGAGTGGGGAATCGTGACGATGTGCATCGGCGGCGGCCAGGGCATCGCGACGCTCTTTCGCAACCCGAACTGAAGTCCCGCCCTACCCTCCCCCGAAGCCGACGGAAAACACCCAGCACGGGATCGGCCCCCGTAGGACGTTGTATTCGGAGGCATGTCCCGACTGATCCGCCGGCCGGTCATCCTGGCGGCTACCCTGATTTTCTCGATCATCGCCTTGCTGCGATTTGGCGTGCTCCCCACCATCGTCGTGATGGTCGTTGGCGTCACCGCAGCCGTCCTGGTGGGCCGCCACCAGGCCGGACTCTTCAAGATTCGCACCCGTCAGCCGCGCGAGCCGCGGTGGCGACCGAAGGTTCACCACAAGGAGCTGCCGACGCCGTCCGATGACCCCGTGATCGCCTTCGCCGAGCCGGTGGTCGAGCTCTTCGCCTCGCGGACGCCGCCGCTGTCACACCTGGGGCTGAGCGCCACCGTTCGCAGTGATCTCGACGGCTTCGCCCTCGGCCGCACCCGGCGGATCATCGAGGCGCCTGACCTGCTCACGCATGCCGCGGCCGACGCCGAGTCCTGGCCCTTCGTCGAAACGGCCGTCCAAAAGACCCTGGCACTGGCCCGCTCGCGCGGCGTGCAACTGAATGCTTCCGGTCAGGCGCGCTTGACCCAGGCGCTCGCGCTGAGCGCCGTGCAGGGCGTCCTGCTCGCCGAGTGGCGGCAGCTCGAAGACGGTCAGACGATCTGGGACGGCGCGAGCGCGCGGATCCGCGCCTCGGACGCCTTTGCCATCCAGCACATCATCGAGGCGACGGAACGGCGCCAGCTGCCCGAGCTCTTCGCGGGGATCGCCCGGCGGCCCCAGGACTTCGAAGTCCGATTGCTGCTCCCGTATGCGCTCGCGACGGCGTTCTATTTGCGGCTTCACGGCCCTGCACCGAACGCGTCCGCCGCCTGAGCGCTAGCCGGATCAGCGCGACGCGGCGCGGGCCGGGATTTCCTCGTGTCGCAGCGCCGTAAACCGCACATAGGACCGGTCACCGATCCATTGCGTTGGGGGCGCCGCCCACCATTTCGCCATGTTATTCAAGGCCACCGCGTACTGCGCGCGCAAGCGCGAGAACGCGACCCAGGACTCTTCCGCCCCCAGCAGCGACCAGCCTGCCGCCGCCAATCGCTCCCTCGCCTGGTCGAACTCATAGCGCTCGACGCCCGGATCATGATCACTCTCGATCCGGAAGAAGCGCGCCAGGTCTTCCACTAAATGCCTCCCCATCGCGAACATCATCTTGGCCGGGCCGTGAGGACCGTCGCGGACCGTGGTCAACACCAGGGTTGTGGCGTCCAGGACTGCGCCCAACGAGCTGACCCAGGATTCGTTGTCGTGTGAGGAGCGGAAATAGGCGAGGACGGGGAAGGCCAGATGGCTGTCGAGGACTTCGGCGGCCCACTTCTCCCACTCGCCAAAGAAGTGGGGTAGATCATCAACCATGCCGAGGTTGCTCATCGTCTCCAGCAGATTGACGCCGGAAGGTGGCGCTCCGGCCCTCGCGTCAAGCGTGACAATCAGGATTTCGCGGCGCTGGAACGATCCGTAGAGCGAAAACAAGAAGCTGATGGCCAGGGCGATGGTGCCCAACCCAGTTCCGCCAGCGATCAAGGCCAGCAGCCGAGCAACGCCTGTAGTCGCCACGAAGTCGCCGAAGCCGATAGTCAGCACCGAGGTGCCGGCAAAGTACAGCGCCGTCGGGAAGTCGTTCACGACAGGCTGCAGATGCGCCCGCAGCCCGTAGAAGATCAGGCCGAAGCCCAGGACGAGCCCGCTCAGCCACAACACCAGCAGCACGACCACGACGAGCGGGGCATAGACGCCGAGCATTCGCTCCCTCTCCCCAGTAGAGCGAGTCCGCAGCGCCATCGCGCGCCAGGCGCGCCATCCGGGACGGACGACCCAGCGCGTGAGGCGATACCGCGCGGGGGTCGGCCGCGGAACTACGACGCTCTGAAAGACGTCGTTGAGGATGTAGAAAACGACGACGATCCCGAAGATGATCTCGAGCGTCTCGATCATGAGGGCCATACTACTTGCCTTAAGGGCTGGTGCCGGGACAGGGACTCGAACCCTGACGCCCTTACGGGCAGGCGATTTTAAGTCGCCAACGTCTACCTATTTCGTCATCCCGGCGCGAGCCACATTCTAGGGCGCGCCAGGAGATCCCACGGCTGCCCACTCACATTTCAGCCCATTCGTGCCGGGCACAACGACGGCTCTCGAGCAGTAGGGTGAATGGATCGTTCTGGCACTTCGACGAATCGGCCTCGGCCTCGCACTTGCCGTGCTGGCCGCCGCCGCCATCGTCACGCTGACGCACTCTGAACTCGCGACTAGCGTTGTGACCGTTGAGAATCGCATCCAGCATCAGGTCGGTGTCGAGATCGCCATTGCCGGTATCTACCTGGAAGAATCGGGCCTGCCCATGCCGGTGCCATCGGAAGTCTCCGTCGGCTACCTCGGTCAGCGCCTTGGTAACAGTCCGTTGGCGTTGTTCGCGACCTGGCTCGGCCTGACGGCGTTGATCGTCCTGGGATCGACGAATTTGTTCCTGGCCTCACGCCGGTTCGGACAACGACTGACCACCGGGCGCATCGGCACGGCGCTGCACCTGACGCCCTCCCGACTTGCCCGCGCACAATCCTGGTTGGCGCGCTGGGGACCACTCGCGATCGGGGTCGCGCGCTACGTCCCCGGCTTGCGCTGGGCCATGGCGGTAGCGTGCGGCATCCTGGGCGTGGGTTACCGCACCTTCTGGTTCAGCACGGCCATCGCGGCGGCGATCTGGGCGGGGGTGATGCTCACCCTTGGCGTCACGTTCGGCGACGCCGTCGGCCGAGCGTTCATGACGCATGCCTGGATCGGCCTGCTGCTGCCCCTGCCGGCTGGGAGCGTGCTGCTGATCGGGCTGGTCCGAATCGTCGCCTGGCGTCGGGCAGCCCCGGCTCGTCATATTTCGAACGTCCGCGGTGCTTGAGAGGTGATGCGGGGGCCCGTCCTGACGACGCACGATCTGTCCAAGACGTACGGCACCCGCTCCGCGGTGAAGCACCTCAACCTCGAAGTCGTCGGCGGAGAGATCCTTGGGTTCCTCGGACCGAACGGCGCCGGCAAGACCACCACCATCCGGATGGCGCTCGGCCTGATCCGGCCCACGTCGGGCTGGGTCGAGGTGCTCGGCCGCGACGTCGCCCACCATGGCGCCAAGGTGTTACCGCGCGTCGGAGCCATGGTGGAATCGCCGGCGCTGTACTCGTATATGTCGGGACGCGACAACCTCCGGGCATTCGCCTCGGTCCTCGGGGGCGTAGCCCGAACCCGACTGGACGAGGTCCTCGAGCTGGTCGATCTGACCGGACGGCAGCGCGATCGGGTCGGATCGTACTCCATGGGGATGAAGCAGCGCCTCGGCGTCGCGACGGCGCTTCTACATGATCCGGACCTACTGATGCTCGACGAGCCGGCCAACGGCCTTGACCCCGCGGGGATCGTCGAGATGCGTGATCTGCTGCGACGACTGGCCGGCCAGGGCAAGACCGTCTTTATCTCGAGCCATGTGCTGGGGGAAGTCCAGCAGATCTGCGATCGCGTCGCGATCATCAATCATGGCGAGCTGATTCGTCTTGCCGCCGTCAGCGACCTGCTCGATACGAGCGGCGAATTCGTGGTCCGGCTCGAGAACGCCACGGTGGCGCTGGCGCTGGTCAGCCAGCAGCCATGGGGCAACAAGGCCCGGATTGACGACGGGGCACTCATCACTGCATCGCCGTCCGGTCGAGGCCGCGACCTGGTTCGATTCCTGGCGCAGGCCGGCCACTGGCCGGATAGTGTTGCACCCCGGCAGCAAAATCTGGAAGAAATATTCCTGAGCCTGACGGAGCCCGAGAATTGAGCACGGCTGTGTCTGCGATCGAACGCGAACGCGTAAGTCCTGCTCGCGAATTGAAGCCTCGCTTCTTTGGTGCGGTCCGCGGGGAGATCCTGAAGCTCTCGCGCATGCGGGGCACCTGGGTCATGGTGGGCCTTGCGGTGCTGTTGTTCCTGGTCGTTCTCGGGGCCTTTGCCTCTGAGCCAAATGCCAGGGCAAGCCTCCACGACAACCCACACGCCTGGTTGGTTTTGCGCCTGAATGTCTTCACGACGATCTTTGATGCCGGAGCAGGAATCTTTCTCTTGATCGCTGCCGCACGGCTGGTTGCCATGGAATACAGCGCGGGGACGATCCGCGTTCTGCTCGGCCGCGGGACCGGCCGGCTTCAACTGCTGAGCGCCAAGCTACTGACGCTGGCGCTCGCGGGCCTCGCGCTGCTGCTCGTCTACGCCCTGGCCGCGACCGTCTACGTCTATGCCACGGTCGTCGGCTGGGAAGGCAGCTTCTCGCCGGTCGCCAACCAGTCATCGGCGTGGCACGACCTGGGTCTGAACGTCGTGCTGGCGCTGATCAGCATCGGGATCAATATCTTGCTAGGAACCACGGCGGCCGTCGTCGGCCGCTCGCTCGCCTTCGGCCTGGGCGCCGCGCTGGCCTTCTTCCCGGCCGACAACTTTGGCACGATCATCATGTCGCTGCTGAACCGCTTGACCAACCAGCACATTTGGAATGACGCGACGGCTTACCTGCTTGGCCCGAACCTCAACGCCCTTCAGCCGTTACTGCTGCCGGGCCAGCGCGCGGCCTTCGCCGAACCGCTGGTCAAGGTCGACGCAACTCACACGCTGATGGTCATCGGCATCTACGCGACTGTCTTTCTCGTTGCCTCGATGGTGCTGACCGCGCGCCGCGACGTCCTCCAGTAACCTAGGGCGCTGCGGGCCGCATCGTAGCGCGCCGGGTTACTGCCAGCGCCAGCGCGCCGGTACCGAAGACGAGCGCGGCCAGCCAGACGAGCGGTCCGAAAAGTGGAAGCAGACCGAGCACGGTCAGCACGACGAGGCCGCCCAACAGCGCGAGGGCGTCGTGGTAGTGACCCCAACCCACTTGGGCAAAGATCAGCCGCCCCACCAGGAAACCGGATACCACGTAACCGACGGCCAGAACCAGGATCCATAGCGGGATCAGCAGGAGCCCCAACCACCAGGTGCCGATGAAGATTCCCGCGATAAACAGGATCAGCGCGACGATCGGCGTGATGACGCAGATCGCGGCGCCGATGCCGAGGCTCGCCCAAGGCTGCGCTCGCTCGGTATCGATCGCGCGGGTACCGACGCCGGGCAGCAGGAAGATCAACAGGAGGCCGAGGGCGAAGATGCCAATCAGCGACTGCAGCCAGCCAACGAAGCGGTTGCCAACTCGAGCCGCACCTTGGTCCGTGGGAATGTGCCGGGTCGTCGTCCCGGCGACACTCGCGCCGTTGACCAGCTCGACCTGGTTGTTGCTGGTGTAGTCGAGGCTGCCAGCGATCTGGGCGCCGTCGAGTTTGAGATGGTCGACGTTTCCACGGACGTCGCCGCCGACGTGACCTCGCAGCGTCAGGTTGCCCGCTGCCATCCGGACCCGACGGGCGACCGGCGCCGAGACGGTCGCCATTCCACCCGCCACTACCAGGTCCCGGCCGATCGTCGCGCCGGAGCCCACGTCGATCGTGCCACCGGTGACGACGATGTCTTGCGCGACCGGCCCGTTCAGCGTCAGGTTGCCACCACCCGCGATGATGCTGCCGCCCACCCGACCGGTGACGTTGATGGTGCCGCCGCCGAGGACCAGGTCCCGCGAAATGTTTCCCGAGACGGTGATGGTCCCGCCGCCAGCGAAGACGCTGCCGTTGACGGTCCCATTGATGCTGATCGTCCCGGCCCCCGCGTAGATATCGTCGTTAACGGTTTCGCTGGGACCAACGGTGACGTCATTGCCCGACCGAAGATCGGCAGCCGCCACGTCGAGCGGCAGCCAGGCAAACAGCGCCGCGATGATGATCGAGCCCCCGAACGCCGACAACCACCGGCGGCGCATTGCGAGTGTGCGAGTCATCCCCATGCCCTCCTCTTCCGGCAACGAGCCCTGGTTGCATTCTCCCACTCCCGAAGTCGTCCCGTGCGAACGATCCGGCAATCAGGCGGGCCGCTACGACTTAGCCGACCGCCGCCTCGGGCTCAGGCTGACTGGGGATCTCACCACCGGCGGCTTGTCGAGGCTGGCGAGAGCGCAGGGGCACGTCGGGCATGAAGAGCGAGGCGACTAGCGCGATCGCCGACAACGCGATCGCAATCAGAAACAGGTCGTGCAGTGTGAGCGCGAGCGCTTGACGCACGGCGTGAATCGCTTGATCGTAGAGGGGCGCCAGTTGCGGCTGGAGCTTTGCCTTGGTCGCGGCGATCTGCGCCGGATCGAGCAACTGGTTCGGGTTGCCCGCGGACTTGCCCAGGACGTTGACAAATGCCGCAGGAAGGTTGAGCTTGGCAATTTCGGAGGCGATGGCTGACGGGAGCCGCTGCGCGAGGATGCTGCCGAGGACGGCCGAGCTCACGGTCCCGCCCACGTTGCGCCAGAACTGGATCTGGCTGGTGCCGACGCCGAGGTATCGCTGCGGTAGCGCACTCTGCACGGCATTGATGTAGAGCGGCATCGTGACGCCGAGCCCGAGGCCGACCAGGACGATATCGATCGTGATCGACATCTGCGAGGTCGACGTCGTAGTCTGCGCCAGCAAGTAAATCCCGACCATCATCAGCGCGACGCCAATGGTCCCCAGGTAGTGATAGTGCTTGATCCGAGGGATCAGCTGTCCCGAGAGAACGCTGGCCACGATCAGACCGAGCATCATCGGGGTGAGCAGCAGACCCGAGTTGGTGACACTGGCGCCCAGCACTCCCTGCAACTCGAGCGGAACAAAGATGATCATCCCGAACATGCCGAGGGCGGCGAAGAAGCCAACGATCATCGAGACGGCAAACGCTCGGTTCTTGAACAACCTGAAGGGAACGATCGGTTCCTTGACCCGCTGCTCGATGATGAAGAAGGCGACCAGCATGGCCAGGCCGAAGCCGAGCAGGCCGAGGACTTCGAACGAGGTCCACCCCTGGTCTTTGGCGACCGAGAGCGCGACCAGCACCGGGATGAGACCGGCCGCCAGCGCGGCCGACCCGATGAAGTCGATGTCTCGCCAGGAGGCTTTGGTGCGCACGAACGGCAGGAAGGCAGTGACGACGAGCACGCCGAGCAGGCCGACCGGCAGGTTGACGTAGAAGACCCAGCGCCAGCCCAGGTTGTCCGTCAGGAAGCCACCGACGACGGGGCCGATGATCGACGACAGACCGAAGACCGCACCAAAGAGGCCCTGGATTCGAGCCCGTTCCGCCGGCGAGTAGATGTCGCCGAGGACGGTGAACGCCGACGCGAAGAGCATCCCGCCGAAGAGGCCCTGGATGATCCGGAAGATGATCAGCTGGTTCATGTCCTGGGCGACGCCGCACAGCGCGGAGGCGGCGACGAAGCCGACCATCCCGGCGATCAGGAACGGCTTGCGACCGAACAGGTCCCCGAGCTTCCCGGCGATCGGGACGACCACCGTTGAGGCGACGAGGTATCCGGTGATCAGCCAGGAGTAGCGATCGAGACCATTGAGCTCGGCGACGATGCGCGGCAACGCCGTGCCGACGATCGTCTGGTCGAGCGCGGCGAGCAAGAGCGCGAGCATCACGCCGATGGTCGCGAGGACTTTGATCCGGGTGGTCAGCTCAGCTTGTGGCATGGGTGTTTCCCTCCTCGACGCTCATCGCCTGGATGAGACGCAGACACAGATGGCGCAGTTGAATCAGTTCGGCTTCGCTGAGGCCTTGCGTCAACGCGACCTGGGCACCGGCGGTCTCCCGCCACAGCGCATCGATGCGGGCGCGGCCCTGTTCCGTGAGCTCGGCGTAGACGGAGCGGCGATCGTTCGGATCATCCACACGCTTGACCAGGCCGGCGCGCTCCAGGTTGTCAACGAGACCGGTCACTGTCCGAGGGGAGACGTCCAGCATCTCGGCCAGCTCGCCCATGGCGAAACGGCCGGTGGGCTGGTGCTTCAGGCGCACCAGGATCTGGAAGCGGCCCTCACTGAGCCCGAACTGATCCGCCCAACGCTCCATGGTCGCATGCAGCTTTTTTCCCAGGATGCGGACGGCGGCCAGCGCCTCCGTTCCAGGCTCGACCTTGCGGCCTTGCCGGGTCAGGACCTCGCGAATCCGCGGGTCAAACAGGAAGCCGTTCCGGTCGGTCTTCAGTTCCGGGGCGTCGTGATCGGTCTTGAAAGTGAGTAAGCTCATATTTACAGAGCACATTATTACATAGCTCAAGAAACAGCGCAACCCGCAATTGGCGGTGGGGCGGTGACAGGTTGGGGGCGCCACCCGGCGGCGCCCCCAAGGTTCCTAAGCGACGGGCGCCACTTCCTGGTAGGCCTGCGCCCCGGCCGCCCGCTCGTCGGGCCGTGAGGCGCGAGCGCGTACGCCCAGAACGCCAGCCGCCGCGATCAGAATGACCACGACCCCCAGCAACATGCTCGGCCGCATGGCGTCGACAAACGACTGCGTGAAGACGTCATGTGCCAGCCGCCCGAGCTGTTGGGCGATTTGTGCCGGAATACCGGCGGGCAGCTGCAGCTGGCCGCCCGTCTGGCCGCGCCCGACTTCGAGGCCGTGGCTCGCCGCCTGGCTGAAGCCATCGACGAAGGGAGCGCGGAACTGGCCCGGCAGCTGCGACGAGGAGCCGACCGCGTGGTCGTGAAGGCCCGTTGCGAGCCGGTTCTGCAGCACCGCGCCGATAGCGGCGCTCCCGACCACGGTGCCCAGCTCCTGCATGGTGTTCAGCACCCCGGAAGCGACTCCGGCCAGCCGCGGCTGCAGGTCACGCGTCGCCAGGCTATAGACGGGCGTCCAGACGCCTGCCATACCCAGACCACCGACGACCAGCCCCGGGACGAAGGTCCAACGATTGGAGTCCACCTGCACCCGCCAGGCGATGTAGGCCATCCCGATCGCAAACAGCGTGAGCCCGATCATCAGGATGTATTTGCCGAAGCGAGCGGCGAGGGGGGCGACAACGCCCGAGAACAGCATCATGGTCAGTGCCATCGGCGCCATCGCGATGCCCGCGTCGAAGGCGCTCAGCCCGAGCACCGACTGGAAGTAGATTGTGATCGGCAGGAAGATGCCGACCATGGCGAAGCCCATCGCCATCAGGACGAGCGTCATCAGGGTGTAGTTCCGATCCTTGAAGACGGCGAACGACAGGAGCGGCTCACGATCCTGGCGGCGCCACTGGATGACGATGAAGATTGCCAGCACGATGACGCCGGCCGCGATGATCTCGGGAATCGTGATGCCCGCGGAGACGGTCCCCCAGTTGTAGCGTTGTCCCTCGATCAGCCCGAACACGACGCCGAAGAGGCCCGCCGTCGCGAGCACGACACCAACGAGGTCGAGGCGGTGCCGTAGCCCTGGACGCAGATCCGGCACCAGCGCAATCGCCGCCGCCACGATGAGCGCGCCGACGGGCAGATTGACATAGAAGATCCAGCGCCACCCGAAGTTGGTGACGATGAAGCCGCCGACGATCGGACCCGCCAGCACTGCCAGCCCGGCCAGCCCGCCGTAGATGGCGAAAACGCCGCCACGCCGCTCCGGCGGAAAGATCGTGGTCATGATCGGCAACCCCTGGGGTGCAAGGATGGCCGCCCCGAGACCCTGCGCGCCGCGAGCAAGGATCAGCTGCGTCGGGTCCTGAGCGAGACCGCTGAGCGCCGAGGCCACGGTGAAGACCAGCACGCCGGCGATGAACATGTTTCGCGGACCAAAGATGTCGCCCAGGCGTCCCGACGTGATCAAGAGCACGGCGTACATCAGGCTGTAGCCGTTGAGGACCCAGAGGATCTGGTCGAGCGACGCGTGCAGGTCGTCGACGATGCTCGGGATCGCGACATTGACGATGGTCAGGTCGAGCAGGGTCATGAAGAGACCCAGCGCGAGCACGGCGAGCGCGAGCCAGGGCGAGGACGATCGACGAGTTTCCGACATGGTGGGGTACCCCTCCTTAGATTTCAGTGACGTGTCCGAGCCGCGCGTCGACCGCTTTCATCTCGTCGTGCGTGATCCATAGCTTGCCGTCCTCGATGTCCGCGATCAGCCGGCGAACCCAATCGAGCTCCGCCCGGTGCATGACACTCCCGTACTCGACCTCGATGAGAAAGAGACGGGGGATCGCCATAGTCTTCTGCAGCTTCGCCAAACCGTTATCCACCTCGGCAAGCTGGCTCTCGAGCATTGCCGACCGCAGTTTGAGCAACCGAACGACTTCCCCCTTCTCGAGCACGGCCAGAAATGCCAGGGCCGCGGCGAACTGCGGATAGTCGTTCACCGGCTGGGCCAGCATCTCGCGCATCCAGCTGGTGATCTCGTCGCGGCCCGTTTCGGTGATCGCGTAGACGGTGCGCTCGGGACGGCGTCCCTCGCGGCTCGTCTCCTGAGACTTGATAAAGCCACCGTCTTCTAGACGAACGACCGTGTCGTAAATCGACCCCCCCTTGAGCCGGATCACCTGGTCGTGGCCGCGCTCTTTCATCTTCAGCTTCATCTCGTACGGGTGCATCGGGCGCTCCATCAGGAGCGTCATAACCGCCAGCGCCAGTGGCGTCCGAGGTAGCTCACGAGTAGTCTTCATCGTTTAGTCGACGCCGACTATACTACGTCGACCAATCGAAGTCAACTAATCCCGGGAAACGAAGTCTTACAGCATCCTTACTGAGTTCGAGGAGGATATACGGGTCGTGAGCGCGGCCGCCCGGCGCATCCTCGTGGTCGATGACGACCCCATGGTCGCCATCACCGTACAGCGCGTCCTCCGTCCGGAGGGCTACGACGTTGACGTCGCGCTCGGCGGGGCGGCGGCGCTCGAGCAGGCACGCGCCCATCGGCCGGACCTGGTGGTTCTCGACCTGATGATGCCCGGCATCGACGGCCTGGAGGTCTGCCGCCAGCTGCGAGCGGGCGGCAGCCTGCCCATCCTGATGCTGACTGCCCGCAGCGGCACCGCCGACCGGGTGCGCGGGCTCGATACCGGCGCCGACGACTACCTCATCAAGCCGTTTGCCTACACCGAATTGCTGGCCCGCGTCCGCGCGCTGTTGCGCCGGGCGGCACCGCCGTCGACTCTCCTGCAGTTCGCCGACCTGACCCTGGAAGTTGAAACCCGTGAGGTGCGCCGCAGCGGCCGGCTCGTGCAGCTCACCGCGAAGGAGTTCGCGCTACTGACGCACTTCCTGCGGCATCCTCGGCTGGTGCTGACCCGCGACCAGCTGCTCAGCGCCGTGTGGGCCGATGAAGAGACCGATGACAACGTGGTCGCCGTTTACGTCGGCTATCTGCGAACCAAGCTCGACGGCGCCGGTGAGCCCCGGCTGATCCAGACCGTCCGTGGATTCGGCTACAGCCTGCGCGAGGCGTGACGTGTCGTTCAGACTCCGGCTGACGTTCTTCGGCGCAGCCCTCGTGGCCCTGACGTTGCTGGCCTTTGGTTGGCTGGTCTACACCCTCGCAACGAACACCCAGGGCACGACGCAGGACGATGCCCTCCACCAGCGAGCTGCCGACGCGCAGGCCGCGATCGCGACGGCGTCGGCGGACCAGCTCAGCGTTCCTGGCACGCTGACCGGGGCCGAGGACCTGGCGCGCCGAACCGATCCCTTCATCGAAATTCTGACGTCGAACGGAACGGTGGTCTCCACCACCGGCCGGATCGGCGATGCGGCCCCAGCGGTACCGACGAGCCTGTTGGCGTCCGCCTCCGCACACGGCAGCGCCCTGACCACGGTGGATCTAGGCGGCGCGCCGTCGCTTCGCTTCTTTGCTGCGCGCTGGGCCCGACCCGACCTGGGCCTCACGGGTTTCGTCGTCGCCGGGCAGCCCACCAGCATCCAGACGAATAACCGCCGGGGCATCCTCGGGTTCCTCGTGATCTCGTCGATTCCGACGCTGCTGGCGGCGTTCGTCGCCAGCTGGTTGATCACAGGCCGGGCGCTGCGGCCGCTCAAAACCGTTGTCGAAACCGCCGACTCGATCGCGCGTACGCGCGACTTGAAGCGACGGCTCCCGCCCGCGAAACGCGGAGACGAGATCGGTCTCCTCACGGAGAGCTTTAACGGAATGTTGGAGCGGGTTGACGCGGCCAACCAGCAGCTGACGCTCGCGCTCGAGGCCCAGCGTCGCTTCGTCGCCGACGCCTCGCACGAGCTGCGGACGCCGCTCACGACCATCCGGGGCAATGCGGACTTACTCGCGCATGGTCCGACCGTCCCGGAGGACGTGCGCGAGGCCGCCGCCCACGACATCGCCAGCGAGAGTGAGCGGATGAGCCGGCTGGTCGAGCATCTTTTGACCCTGGCGCAGGCCGACGCCGGACAGAACCTGGCGCTCGCGCCGATCGCCCTGCGGCCGATCATCGAATCCGTCGGCCGCCAAGCGCAGGCCACTCACGGGGATCGCCGTATCCGGACCGTCGGGCTGACCGACGCGACCGTCCAGGGCGATGTCGATGCGATCACGCAACTCCTCTGGATCCTGGTTGACAACGCCGTGAAGTTCACCAAGCCGGGTGGCTCGATCGAACTGGGCCTGCAACAGCATGATTCCGCCGGTCTGCTTACCGTCGCCGATGACGGGAGCGGTATCCCGCCGGCCGATCTCGAGCGGATCTTCCAACGCTTTTACCAGGCGGACCTGGCGCGAACGAACAAGGGCGCGGGACTCGGCCTCTCGATTGCCCGATGGATCGTCGGCCAGCATCACGGCACGATCGCGGCGCGTAACAACAACGGTCCCGGCGCAACGATGACCGTCAGCCTGCCGCTCGCGGATTAGCACTAACACGCGGCCTTTCCACACCGGGGCCGCTTAACTTACGTCGCTCTTACCAGCCAGGGCTACGTTGGCGTCATGTACGACATCGCCACCGACCATGCCAGTGCGCTAAGCGCCGCCCTCATCACGCTCGTGTTTGGCTTCGGATTCGTCCTCGGGCTACGGTTCCTGGCCGCCCGTCGTATCGCCTGGGCCGTCCGCGTCACGCAGCCGTACGATGCCGCGCCCTCGATCACGAAACTTGCCGCCGCCTTGATGCTGCTGAGCGGCGGGCTTCACCTCGCGCTCGTCCCCGGTCACGAAGGCATTACCGGGATGCTGTTCATCGTCGATGGGCTCGGGTTCATCGGACTCGGCATCGCCGCGTTCTTCACCAACTGGTGGCGCCGGCCGGCTGTTCTATGGCTGGTCGCGACGATCGTTGCGTACATCGTTTGGGTCATCGCCGGCTGGGAAACGCCCGACCAGGTCGGCATCGCCTGCAAGCTGATTGAGCTCGTGGCACTCGGGCTGTTGATGCGGCTCGCGAACCCGACACGTCGGAGCTGGCCACGCCGCGCCTGGCGGGCGACGGCATTTCCGCTGATGGCGTGCATCACGACGCTCGGCATCTGGGTCGGCGGACTTGCTCACCCCGATGCCCTGCACGCCCACGCCGGCGCGCTGCTCCAACCGGTGGCCGACGTCGCCACCCCGGAACAGCAGGTGGCCGCCGCACGACTCCTGGCCGACACTCGGGCCAGCATTGCCCGCTACCAGGATCCGGCCGCGGCGATCGCCGCCGGCTTCAAGCCAGGCCCCGTATCGAGCGCGGACCCACTTCGCCACTTTCAGAACGCGGCGAACGCGAACGCCATCCTGGATCCGAACCGGCCGCAGGCGCTCGTCTATGCCCAAACGACGCATGGACTGCAACTGATCGGCGCCATGTACCAGATGACGCGCGCCGGCCAATGGGGTCCCGACCCTGGAGGGCCGCTGACGCAGTGGCATCAGCACGAGGGCATCTGCTTCTCCCCCTTCGGTTTCGAGTTCAGCTTCGAGACGCCCTTTTGGACCTGTCCGGTCGGCTCGACCAGCATCACCACGCCGCCGATGCTGCACGTGTGGATCATCGACAACGGTAAGAACGGACCATTCGCCGCCGACCTGGACAAGACCGTCCAGCGCCAACTCACGGGGAGGTCATGACGCTATGAATCGCACAGCATCGACCACCAACAGCGCCGCCGAAATTGCCTCGGTGCTCGTTGTCGTGCAGGCCAGCTTCTCGCTCGTGGCCGGATTGAGCGCCATCCCATTTGCCATCGTCGAGCCGGGCTTCCGGGTGCTGGCCGTGGTGACGATCCTGCTGTCCGCCGGAATGTTCTGGCTGGCCCGCAACCTTCGCCGCGGGCGTCGCTGGGCCTGGCGCTGGCTGGTCACTCTGGAAATCGCCAGCCTCGCGATGACGGCCCTTCTGTCCCTCCTGCCGATCGGAACGGTCCGCGGCCCCGTGCCGGTACTCGTGAACCTGCTGATCCCGCTGGCGGTCCTGGTCTTGCTCGCCGCGGCTAAATCAGACGCGCGCCGCGCTGCCTGAAGTCGCGCTCCGGCGGGAGAGCGAGTCGATCGTGATCGCCACCAGGAGGACGAGGCCGGTGACGATGAACTGCCACCGAACGTCCAGTCCCAGCAGGCCCATGCCGTTGTAGATACCACCGATGACCAGGCCGCCGAGGATGCCATGGATCACTTTGCCGCGGCCGCCGAAGAGGCTGGTCCCGGCCAGAACCACCGAGGCGATCGCATAGAGAACGAGCTGGCCGCCGTTGACGTTGCCCGACATGCCGCCCAGGTAGGAGGCGTACAGCAGGAGGCCGATCCCCGCCGTGAACGTGCAGATCACGAAGCACAGGGTTCGAACGGCGGCAAGATTGATGCCAGCCCGTCGCGCGGCCTCGGGATTGCCACCAATGGCGTACACATACCGTCCGAATTTTGTTCGCTGAAGAACCATCATCCAGGCGAAGAAGACTCCGAGGACGATGGGAATGACCCAGGGAACGCCCGCGAGTGTGCCGAAGGCCGCTCGGTTGACATTGCAGATCGCCACCACGGCGATCGCGACGATCGCGATGAGAGCAATCTTGATCACGGTCAAACTGACCGGCGGAGCGGTAAGCCCGCTTCGACGCCGGCGATTGTCGCCAAACCAGAGCAGAGCGCCGATAGCGATCACGACGATGGCCGCCCCGATCCAGCTGATGACCGGGTCGATCGTCCCATTCATGAGGTTGTAGAGGACCTGCCGATTCGAGTCGAGTCCGGCCAGGCTCGGGTAGCCGGAAAACGCCAGCCCCAGGATGATGAGCATCGTGCCCTGCCAGATCAGCAAGCCGGCGAGCGTGACGATCAGCGAGGAGAGCCGCAGGCGAGTAACCAGGCTTCCCTGGACCGCGCCGATGACGACGCAAACCGCCAGCCCCGCGATGATGGCGGCCCACCAGGGCCATTTCGCCGTCGCGGGCTGCACCAGCTGGATGGTGACCGCGGCGCCCACGCCGCCGGCATAGCCGATTGAGAGATCGATCTCGCCGAGGAGGATGACGAAGATCTCACCCATTGCCAGGACCATGAAGACGGCGCTCTGCTGGAACAGGTAGACGAGGTTTACCGCCGAAAGAAAGACGTGATTCGGGCTGATCGCCTGGAAGACGATCGTGATGATGAGCAGCGCGAGGATGACGGGGAGGACACCGCTGTCCCCGCTGCGGATACGGGTCAGCCAGGCGCGCGACCACTCGCCCAGCGACTGGGCAACGAGTTCGGGTGGGACCTCGATTGCCGCACCCGCCGCGGCGGTCGGATCCTGTGCGGTTTCGGGAGCCTCAGCGCGGGCCACTCTTGGGGACCTCACTACTCACTTGCTGCCCGCTGCGGCTCGATGCGCCGGTGGTCATGTAGTCGACGACGCTCTGTCGGTCGAAGTCAGAGGCGCGACCCTGCGTCACCATGCGGCCGAGGTGCACCACGGCAATCCGGTCAGCCACCTCGAAGACGTCGTTGAGGTTGTGGGAGATGACCATGACGGCCAGACCTCGGTCGCGCAGGCGGCGGACCAGGTCGAGCACCTGCTTGGTTTGCACCACGCCAAGCGCCGCCGTTGGCTCGTCGAGCATCACGAGCTTGGAATTCCACATCACGGCTTTGGCAACCGCCACCGACTGACGCTGCCCACCGGACAGTGAGGCCACTGGCTGCCTGATCGACCGCACGGTGGTCACGCGAAGGTCGGCCAGGGTCTTGCTCGCGGCGCGCTCCATGTCGTCCTCGTTGAGCAAGCCGGTACGCAGCCGCTCGCGGCCAAGGAACATGTTCTGGACGATGTCGAGGTTGTCAGCGAGCGCGAGGTCCTGGTACACGGTCTCGATCCCCAGCCGGGCTGCATCGCGCGGGCTGCGGACATGAATCGGGTTGCCTTCCCAGAAGAATTGCCCGTGGTCGATCTCGTAAATGCCCGCGATGCATTTGGTCAGGACCGATTTGCCGGCGCCGTTATCGCCGCAGAGAGCGGTGACCTGCCCGGCGTAGAGGTCCAGGTCCACCTGGGTCAGAGCTTGCACGGGGCCAAAATGCTTGTCGACGCCCCGGGCTTTGAACCGTGGCTCGCCCATTGGCGAGTCCTTGATCACCTGCCCCATGCCTTCACTCTATCGCGTGAGATGAGGTGGGTTGGCGCCGCCGCAGAAGGCGGCGGCGCCACACCCTTCTAGCTAATGCCGGCTGCGGTGCAGACGGCCGCGCTGACGTCGGTGCACAGCTGATTCTTGTCGACGAACTTGTCCTTGATGACGGTCGAGTTCATATTGGTGATCGTGACCCAGATCGGCACCAGCAAAGATGCCGGTTGCTGGCTCCCGGCGGTGCCGGAAGGCGGCGAGGTCGTGCCGTTGAGCAATGCGGGCGGAGGCGTCTGGCCGGCTCGCAGGATGGTCGCAAGGGCAACCGCGTCCTGGGCCTCGAGGTAGACCGCCTTGTAGACCGATCCGCACTGGTAGCCCTTGAGAACGTTGGCCATGCCTTGCTCGGTCGCATCCTGCCCGGTGGTCGGGACCTTCTTGGGTCCGACGCCCTTGTTCTTGAGGACCGTGATGGCGGCGTTGCCGAGGCCATCATTCGCCTCGACCGTCGCGTTGATGCCCGGGTTGGCGGTGTACTGCTGCTGGAAGACCGTCTGTCCCGCAGCATTGTCCCATTTGGGCGCAATCTTCTCAGCGACAAGCTTGTAGCCCGCGCTGTTCGTCTTGCCCGCGGCCAGCGGCGTTGTCGCGTCGCCCCAGATCGACTTGTTGTAACCCTGGGCGAAGGAGACCGCGTTCGGGTCGGTATCCTGGCCGCCGTCGAGCTCGAAGACTTGCGGGTTCGTTACCCCCCAGTCCGTGACACATTTCTGGAAGCCGTCGCCGATCAGCTTGCCGACCTGGACATTGTCGAAGCTCACGTAATAGACGTTGCTCCCCGTGAAGGTGGCGCGGTCATAGCTAATGGTCTTGACACCTTTCTGCTGGGCCAGCGTCTGGATCTGCCCGCCGACATTGCTGTTGATGGGGTCGAAGATCAGCACTTTGGCGCCAGCCGTGATGTCCGCCGTGGCAAGCTGAAGCTCGGTCGCCTCGTCGCCCTGAGCGTTATCGATCTTGTACTCGTTTGACTTATAGCCGGCCGCGTCAAACGCTTGCTTCAGATACGGCGCGTCGAAGTTGACGTAGCGCGTCGACGACGTGGTATCGGGAAGGATCACGCCAACGAGCCCACTCCCTGCGTCGTGGAGCCCCTTGAGCGTAGGCATCACCGTGAAAGCCTGGTCGAAGGACGTGACGCTGAGGCCCGCCGGGACGGTGGCGCTCGCCGATGTGCCCGCCGTCGAGTTCCCGCACGCCGCGGCGACGATCGCGATCGCGCCGAGGCACGCTAATAGAGTCAGTGACCTAAGTTTGCCCAATTGTGTTTCCCCTCCTGATGTTCTTGTGCTAGTGGGAACCATCATTCTGGGGGCTCGGGCATCGAATCCGCAAGCAGGAAGCGTGTTTTCGCGAGAAGTTCTAACACTCTCTAACGAGCGGATGGAAGGCAATTGGCTGCGAGGGTCCGAGCGTCTGCGCCGCCCAGACCCCCAACGACGTTAGCTCCGACGCCAGCCGCGGGCGAAGCTGCCGCCCGATACCAGGCTGAACAGCAGGACGACGATCGCCGCACCGAGGATCGCTGACAGGATGGGAATCCCGGCCAGCGACAGCTCCGGGGCGACGACGATGTGCAAGACGTCGACCATCAGCCATGCGCCGACCAGGCCGGCAACGACGGCGCCGATCAGACCGCCGGGCATGCCCCGACCGACCAGGCGCTCCCCGATCAGGCCCGCGATGGCGCCCACAAGGAGCAGGACGAGCAGGTGCGTTAGTGTCATATCAAGCCTCCAAATATGATGTAGTTCCGATATAACCTATTATAGGCGGGGGATGGCGCTTTTGCCAAGCGTGTAGAGTCAAAACAGGAGGGGAACGCCGTGGCTTCGAATCAGACCCGACGACCATTGTTTCCAGCACCGCCCAAGGCGCCGGCGTCCGGAGGCGGGCCAAAGCCAACGCCCTTCTGGCGAAGCCGCGGCTTCTGGATCTACCTCATCGTCCTGCTGCTCATCAACTACGCGATCAGCATCTTTTTCACGAGCGGCCCATCACGTGTCACCGTCCCGTACACGACCTTCATCACGCAGGTCAATACCGACAACGTCAAGGACATCACCGCCCAGTCCAATTCCATCCAGGGTGACTTCAAGAAGTCGGTGACGTATGGGTCGGCGAGCGGCACGCTCTTCCAGACCGAGCGCCCCGTCTTTGCGACCGACAACCTCGAAGCCCTGCTCCAGCAGCACAACGTCCCGATCAGCGCGACGCCTCCCGGCACCGGGGGATCACCGCTGCTCAACCTGCTGCTCAGCTTCGGGCCGGCGCTATTGCTCATTGGCGGCTTTCTTTACCTAAGCCGCCGGGCGACGGCCGGGGGTCCGGGCGGCATTCTCGGCGCCTTCGGCCAGAGCCGGGCCACACTGTACACCCCGGACTCCGGGACAAAGATCACGTTCAACGACGTGGCCGGGATCGACGAGGCGAAGCAGGACCTGGCCGAGGTCGTCGACTTCCTCAAGACGCCGGAGAAATACCAGAAGCTCGGCGCGCAGATTCCGCACGGCGTGCTGCTGGTGGGACCGCCGGGCACCGGGAAGACGTTGCTGGCGCGGGCCGTCGCCGGTGAAGCGAGCCGGCCCTTCTTCAGCCTCTCGGCGTCGGAGTTCGTCGAGGCCATCGTCGGCGTGGGCGCATCGCGCGTTCGCGATCTCTTCGCCAAGGCAAAGGCCGCCGCACCGAGCATCATCTTCATCGACGAACTGGATGCGATCGGCCGCTCGCGCGCGTCCTCCGCCACCTTCGGCGCCAACGACGAGCGGGAGCAAACGCTGAACCAGATCCTCACCGAGATGGACGGCTTCACGCCCAATCAGAACGTTGTCGTGCTGGCCGCCACCAACCGACCGGAGGTGCTCGACCCAGCCCTCCTGCGACCGGGGCGCTTCGATCGCCGCGTCACAGTCTCTCCGCCTGACAAAACGGGACGCGAGGCGATCCTGCGGATCCATACGCGAAACGTCAAAGTTGCGCCCGGCGTCGACCTCGGCGATATCGCGGGCGCCACTGCCGGCTTCGTGGGGGCCGACCTGCGCAACATCGTCAACGAGGCCGCCCTGATCGCCGCGCGAAAAGGCGAAGACATGGTGACGCGCGCCGATTTCGACGAAGCCATCGAGCGATCGGTGTTGGGCCTCCGCCGGCCGATCGTGTTGGGGGCGGACGAAAGGCGGCTGATCGCCTATCACGAGTCGGGCCACGCGCTGATGGGCCTGCTGATTCCGGGCGCGGACCCGGTGAAGAAGCTGACGATCGTCCCGCGCGGTCTCTCCCTCGGGTCCACCTACAGCCAGCCGATCGACGACCGTTACAACTATCCGGAGGCGTACCTGCGCGGCCGGATCTCGCTCGCCCTCGGCGGCCGGGCCGCCGAAGAGGTCGCCTACGGCGCCGTGACGACGGGCGCGGAGAGCGACCTGCAGCAGGTGAACCAGGTCGCCCGCTCGATGGTGGCACGCTTCGGCATGTCACCCAAGATCGGTCCGATCAATCTCACCCAACCGGGCGACGGCGCCGCATCGGAGCACTTCAGCGAGGAGACCGCCAGGCTGCTCGACGAGGAAGTCCGCCGCATTGTCGAGGAGTGCCACCGGGAGGCGGTGCGGCTCCTGACCGAAAACCGCGACCGCCTGGATCGCCTGGCTGAGGCGGTGCTGAAGAAGGACACGCTCGACCAGGACGAGATCTACGACGCGGCGGGGATCGCACGACCGTTGACCACGCGTCCGGTGATCGCACCTCCCCTTCCCGCGAATGGGTCCTCCAAGAGGGACGGCGACCTGGCGCGGGACGAGGTCGGCTCCGAGATCCAGCGCTAAGCGATCACGGTCCGCATCAGCGATTCCGTCTCGTCTGATGGCCCCACGCCCAGCTCGGCGGCGAGGCGCCGCTTGCAGTCCTGGTAGACCCGCACCGCTTCCGCACGGTCCCCCCGCTTGACGAGGACCTGCATCAGCCGGCGATACCCGGACTCGCGAAAGGGTTCGAGCTCGACCGCCGCGCGCGCCTGGTCCTGGGCAAGAGCGAGCTCGCCGTTCGAGACCAGCGCCTCGACGCGGCAATCGAGCGCCCGCACCAGGATGTCACGCAGGCGCTCGCGCCGCGTCGTGACCCAGGGCGCGTCTTCGCCAACCAGGAACGGTCGACGGGCGATGGTGGTGGCGATCAGCGACGGCCCGTAGGCTGCTTGCGGCCGATTAGCTTGTACGGCGCCCTCGGCCTGGTGGAGCGCATCGGCCGCGGCCTCGAGGTCGATCCAGGTGTCCGCCGGCGGCCGGAACTGGTAGCAGCGAAAGGCGTTGGCGATGATCCGGTCCCGATCGAGACCGACCGTGCCGAGCTTCTGGCGGAGCTTACTGATGATCGCGCTCAGCGCCACCGACCAGGACGGCGGGAGGGACTCGGGCCAGAGGAGCTCGGCGAGCTCGGACTGGGTCACCGCCCGCTCCCGCTCCGCGACCAGGTAGACGAGCGCCAGGCGTCCCTGCGGACCGGCGAGATCGGCGTCACGGAGCAATTGCTCGCCCCGCTCGACGGCCACGTCACCGGTCAGGTAGATGCGAAGCAAGATCCCTCCAAACATTCGCCAAAGGCGTCCAGCGATGATCGATCTTAGCCGCCCCCGGTGTGGAAAGGGCGGCGGTTAAGTCGAGAGGAGGTGCGGAATGCAAAAACGCGTCGAATGTGAATGCGGCTGGTCGCTCCAAACGGACGACGAGGCGAAGCTGGTGGCCGGGGTCCAGCAGCACGCCAAGCAGATCCACAACATGGAGGGCGTCACCAAAGACCAGGTGCTCGCCCAGGCCAGGCCGGCTTAAACCCGTAACACGAGGAGAGGACATGAAATACCTGTACTTGCTCTACGCCGACGAATCGAAGATGCCCGCCAGCGATAGCCCGCAGATGCAACAGCAACAGGCCGCCTTCGGTGCGTACTACGAAGAACTGTCCGGCAAGGGCATGTTCAAGGCCGGCGACCCGGTCCAGCCGTCCAAAACGTCGACGACGGTCCGCGTGCGCAACGGGTCGACCAAGACGGCGCCCGGCCCCGCCATCGCGGGCAGCGAGCAGATCATTGGCTTCTACGTCGTCGAGGCAAAGAACCAGGACGAGGCGATCGCCTACGCGGCCAAGGTGCCGTCAGCCGCCGTCGGCTCGATCGAAGTCCGACCGATTATCGGCAACTAGGAATCGTTGCGGGAAGGCCGGGCGCTAGCGTCCTGGCCTTCCCGCGCCCGGAAGGCGTCTTTGCAGCCGGCGCCACAGAAGTAGTACGTCGTCTCCCCCATCACCAGCGTATGCATCGCACCCTTGATGTCGACGCTCATGCCGCAGATGGGATCGATCGCGGTCGCCGGCAAGACAATCGCCTGGCTGGGCTGATGTGCCTGGCGCTCGGCGACGATCTCGGCGAGCACCGCAAGCGCGATCTCCTCCTGAGAGCCGCCCACCGAGCTGTCGGCTGCGCGGCGGACGCGTTCGAGGTCGCGTGCACCGCGGTCGGTCAGCATGTCGAGAACCGTGGCCGCCCGCCGGCGGCTGGCGACCAGGCCGATGTAGGCGATGTCATAGGGTAAGAGGGCCTCGATGGCTTCCTCGTCGTAGTGGCCCATGGTGGCGACGACGGCCCATGTGGTCGCGCCAGGTCGAGCGGGCCCGAGATCGAGCGAACCGATGACCCGGTCCGCTTCGGGGAAGTCCGATGCGACGGCGCCCGGGTGCACCGCGCAGGTTTCGTATCCGATGGTGGCGCCCAACCTGACCAACGTATGCGCCGCCGGTGTGTCCCCGATGACGAGCAGCACCGGCCGCGGCATGTGCGGATCGATGAAGACGTCCAGCGCGCCGGCGCTCGGGCAGGTACTCACATGCGCGACGACACCGGGCTCATGCTCGGGCGCCTGGTCCGGCGAGATCTTGACCAGTCTCGGCTGACCGTCGCCCATCGCATGAAGCGCCTCGCGCCGCACCAGCGATTCCGAGCAGCTGCCGCCGATCCACCCCCACAGCGTGCCATCGGCTGCGATCAGCGCCTTGTCGCCCGGGCGGGCGGAGGTCGGCGGATCGACGCGAACCACGGTCGCGACCACGAAGGTCTCGCCGCGCTCCCGCAGTCCCGCCGCCCGGTCCAGCACGTCATCCGCGAGTGACATTGTTACTCCGCAGCACCCTTTTCGTTCAACGCGGCCCAGACCTTGTCGGACGTGACCGGCATGTCGATGTTCCTGATGCCGAGGTGTCCGACGGCATCGATCACGGCGTTGACGTAGGCCGCCGGCGAGCCGACCGTTGCCGACTCACCGACCCCTTTGGCGCCGATCGGGTGGTGGGGCGACGGCGTGACCGTCTCGCCCATCTCGAACTTTGGCGTCTCCCACGATGTGGGCAGCAGGTAGTCGGTGAAGTTGGACCCGATGCAGTTGCCTTCTTCGTCGAAGGTGATCAGTTCCATGAACGCGATCCCGAAGCCCTCGGTGAGGCCGCCGTGGATCTGGCCCTCGACCACCATCGGGTTGATACGCACCCCGCAGTCATCAACGGCCACCATTCGACGGACTTTCACTTGCCCGGTACCGCGGTCGATGTCGACCACGACGAGATAGGTCCCGAACGGATACGTCATGTTCGGTGGATCGTAGTAAGTCACACCCTCGAGCCCGGCCTCCAACCCGTCGGGCAGGTTGGTGTAGGCCGCAAACGCCACGTCCTGGATAGTCTTGGACTTGGAGGGTGAGCCGCGGACGAAGAACTTGCCATGGTCGAACTCGATGTCGGCGGCCGAGGCCTCCAGTAAATGAGCCGCGATGATCTTGGCCTTGTCGCGCAACTTGCGCGACACCATCGCCGTGGCTGCCCCGCCGACGGGGGTGCTACGACTCGCGTAAGTGCCCAGCCCGTAGGGCGTATTGTCGGTGTCGCCCTCCTGGACCTCGATGTCGGCGGCAGGGATGCCCAGCTCCTCAGTCACGATCTGCGCGAACGTCGTCTCGTGCCCCTGGCCCTGGCTCTTGACACCGAGCTTGAGGATCGCCTTGCCTGTCGGATGCACGCGAAGCTCGGCGGAGTCGAACATCCGCAGCCCAGCGATATCGTAGTGCTTGCCGGGGCCGGCGCCCACCACCTCGGTGAAGCTGGCAACCCCGATCCCCATCAGCTCACCTTTCTTGCGCTTTTCGGCCTGCTCCTTCCGCAGCTCCTTGTAGCCGAGCTTGTCCAAGGCAACCTGCATCGCCTTGGGGTAATTGCCACTGTCGTACTCGAAGCCGGTAGCCGACATGTAGGGGAACTGCTCGGGTTGGATGAAGTTCTTGAGCCGGATCTCGGTCGGGTCCATCTTCATCTCGAGCGCCGCGCTCTCGACCAGGCGCTCGATCAGGTAGGACGCCTCGGTCACCCGGAAGGAGCAGCGATAGGCGACGCCGCCCGGGGCCTTGTTCGTGTAGGCGCCGTCCGTCTCGACGTGGGCCGCCGGCAGATCATAGGAGCCGGTGACGATATGGAAGAGCCCGGCCCTGAACTTCGTCGGTTGGGCATCGGCGTAGAAGGCGCCGTTGTCGCTGAGCATCTTGACGCGCAGGCCCAGCATGCGCCCGTCATTGCGCAGCGCCAGCTCGCCCGACATGTAATAGTCCCGGGCGAACCCGGTCGAGATCAGGTTCTCGCTGCGGTCCTCGACCCACTTCACCGGCTTGCCGATGAGCAATGAGGCCGCCGTCGCGACGACATAGCCGGGATAGATCGGCACCTTGTTGCCGAAGCCGCCACCGATATCGGGCGAGATGATCCGGATATTTTGCTCCGGAAGGCCCGCGACGATCGCGAACAGCGTGCGGTGGGCATGCGGTGCCTGCGAGGTCATCCACAGCGTGGCGTGGCCCGTCGCGGGATTGACGTCGGCGACGATGCCACAGGTCTCCAGCGGCGAGGGGTGGCAGCGCGGATAGAAGGTATCGAGCTTCACGACCCGATCGGCTTTCGAAAAGGCCTCATCGGTCTTCGCCTTGTCGCCGGCTTCCCAGTGGTAGATATGGTTGTCCTTCTGACCCTCTTTCTCGTCACGGATCAGGGGCGCGCCCGGCTTTAGCGCCTGCTGCGGGTTGACGACCGCCTGGAGCACGTCATAGTCGACCTCGATCAGCGCCGCGGCATCACGGGCGACATACGGATCGTTCGCGATCACGCAGGCCACCTCCTGACCCTGGAAGCGCACCTTGTCGGTGGCCAGTACGGCCTGGGTGTCGCCTGAGAGCGTCGGCATCCAGGCGAGCTTGTGCTGGGCGAGCAACTCGCCAGTGACGACGGCGACCACACCGGGCACCGCCTGGGCGGCGGCCGTGTTGATGGACTTGATCCGCGCGTGGGCAAACGGGCTGCGGTTGATGGCCATGTGCAGCATGCCGGGGAGGTTGACGTCATCCAGGTAGTTGCCCTTGCCCCGGATGAACCGGTCGTCTTCCTTGCGCTTGATGCTGTCGCCGATGTTTCCTTTGAGCGGGGTTTCAACAGCCATGGCTCAGCTCCTCACGGCGGCCGTTTCCGCCGGAACCGCCGCCGCTGCCTTCATCTGAACCGCCGCGGTCTTGACCGCCTTCACGATGTTCATGTAGCCGGTGCAGCGGCAAATGTTGCCCGAGAGCGCCCAGCGGATGTCGTCGTCGGTCGGGTCCTGGTTCTCCTTCAACAGCGCGACGCTGGTCAGCATCATGCCGGGCGTGCAGAAGCCGCACTGGAGCCCGTGTTCTTCCTTGAACGCCGCCTGGATCGGATGCAGCGCGCCGCCGGTCATGAGCCCCTCGACAGTGGTCACCTGCTGACCGTCGGCCTGGACGGCGAGCATGGTGCAGGACTTCACCGGCGTGCCGTCGACCAGCACAGTACAGGCGCCGCAATGGGTCGTATCGCATCCGATGTGGGTCCCCGTGAGTCTGAGTTTTTCCCGGAGGAAGTGCACGAGGAGCAGCCGCGGCTCGACCTCAGCGCTTTTCTCCTCGCCGTTGACCGTGACGGTGATCAGCTGGCCCACGCTCATCCACCTCCCCTGGCGCGCTCCGAGGCGCGCTTCAATCCCCGTTCGGTAAACACCCGGACGACGTTGCGCTTGTATTCGACAGAACCACGATGGTCGGCCTTGGGATCGGCCGCTTCGGCCGCCAGCGCCGCCGCCTGCTTGATCGCGGCATCATCGAGCCGGGCGCCCTTCAGTGACGCTTCGGCTTTCTCGGCCTTGATGTTTTGAGGACCAACCGCCGTCAGCCCGATCCCCGCCGTTCCGACTTTGCCGTCGTCCATCCGGAGGTGAATCGCGACCGCGACGGTTGCGAAGTCACCGACCTTGCGCTCCAACTTCAGGTAGGCGCCGCCGGTCATCGCCTTCGCTGCCGGGATCCGGATCTCGCTCAAGATCTCGGTTGGCTCCAGGGCAGTACTGAAGGGACCGCTAAAGAAGTCGCGGGCCTTGACGGTCCGAGAACCCTTCTTGGAGCGGAGCACCAGATCGGCGTCCATCGCGAGCAAAACCGTTCCCCAGTCCCCCGACGGATCCGCGTGGGCGACCGATCCGGCGATCGTTCCGCGGTTGCGGATGATCGGATCGGCGATCATGGGGGCGGCGTCGGCCATCACATGGTAGCGCGACGCCAGCAGGCTGGACCGCTCGGCCGACTTGTGGCGGAACAGCGGGCCGATGCGGAGCGTTCCGTCCCGCTCCTCGATGAAGTCCAGGTCCTTGATCTTGTTGATATCGACCAGATGGCCCGGGCTGGCGAACCGCAGCTTCAGCAACGGAATCAGGCTCTGGCCGCCGGCCAGCACCTTCCCCTCGTCACCGAACTGATCGAGGAGATCGAGGGCCTCGTCGACGGTTCGAGGCGCGTGATACTCGAACGGCGCTGGCAGCATGCGACAACCCTCCTGCAGTGATTGTGGAAACCAGCTCGCTGATGTGTGGCCTTAACCCTATGCCGCCCTATCGGCAATTGTCAACAGTGCGCAGCATTGCTAACTGTCGATGGTGTCGAAGGCGCCGTAGGGCGGAAACCGGAAGGCCATGTCTTTGGAGAGTAGGCCCCCATGGCCGAGCTCGTTGAAATCGGCTGCCGTGACCCGCGCGCCGGTGAAGAGCCGCGGGAGGATCAGGTCGAGGACCGTCGCCTTCGAGAACATGCCGCAGGCCGCCACCCCGAAGATCGGCTTGTCGGTCAGGTAGGCGAGCCAGACCGCGCTACCCGGGTGGGCCGGCGCGCCCTGCTTCTCCATCCGGGCGTCAAGTCGCCCCAACGCGACCAGCGTCGGGTCGAGCGGGTCGGTCGCATTGGCGCCGGCGGTCAGCAACAGGTCGGCGTCGCGCAGCAGGCCGCCGACGGCTGCTTCCAGCGCGGCGACGTCATCGGCGACATACCGGATCTCGCTGATCGACGAGCCAAACCAGGCGACCTTCATCTCGATCGACGCCTGGAACTTCTCGCGCTGCGCCGACTCCAGCCGCTCGCGAACCAGGACCGCCACCCGCATCGGCCGAAACGCCAGGACCCGGATCACACCCTGGCCCGCCGCCACCCGTTCCGCCTCGCGCAGTCGAGCCTCCGGCACGACGAAGGGGGTGACCTTGACGCCCGCGATCGTCTTGCCACTGGACACCAGCTGGCCGTCGAAGAGCGTGAAGACGGACACGTCCTCGATGCTGTTGAGCGCCTGGAGCCGCTCGACGTCGACGGTGAAGATGCCGTTGATCTCGGCGCTCAGCCGCGCCTGGCTTTCGACCGGCCCGTGGGCGATGACGCCGGGGCCGGCGACCACCCTCGCCAGCCGGCGAGCGGCCTCATCCTCATGGACGTCGCCCGGCTCGATCCGGACGATATGGATCTCGTCGACCCGGGCGGCGGCAACCACCGGCCAGTCCGCTTTGCTGAGAATCCGGCCTTTGAGCAGCAGCACGCGATGGTGGTCGTCGGGAACCAGCAGCGTCTGCGCCAGCACGGCGCCGTCGATCTGCTCCGCGCTCAGACGCGAGCCCCGCAGCGCCTCGGCCTTCATGGGGCCGTCGTCGCCGCGGCGACGGAGCCGGGCATCGGGCCTCCCTGCTTGCCGTGGCGAACGGCGACCATCTGCGAGAGGATGGCGAGCGCCGTCTCCTCCGCCGTCTGGGCGCCGAGGTCGAGGCCGATGGGCGCATGGACACGACTGATCTCGGTCGGGCTGACCCCAGCAGCCGTCAAGCGGGCCACCCGGTCGCGATGGGTCTTCTTGCTCCCGATGGCACCGATGTAGCGGGGATGGCCGCGAAGGGCGGCCGTGATGGTGGGATCGTCGAACTTGGGATCGTGGGTCAGGATCACAACGTAGGTCGACCCGTCCATCGGCAGGTCCTTCAGGACCTCGTCGGGCCAGGCGTGGACCACGCGTCGCGCCTCCGGGAACCGATCGCGGTCGGCAAACTTCGAGCGCGCGTCCACGACCGTCACCCGGAAGCCGAGCGCACTCGCGAGGCGCGTCAGCGGGATGGCCACGTGGGAGCCCCCGAAGATGTAGAGCTCGGGTGGTCGGGGAAACGGCTCCAGGAAGACGCCGTCCTGACGCACCGGGTTCTCGTGGTCGAGCAGGTCGCGGACGTTGGGATCGGCCGGCGTCAGCAGTGCCCGCGCGCCGGGCGTCGCGCCGACGTCCGTCTTCAGTACCACCGGACGCTCCGCCTCCAGGGCGTCGATCAGCTCCCGATGCACCGATGCCAGCGGCTCGATCAACACGTCGACCTCGCCCCCGCAGCTCAGCCCGACGGTCCAGGCGAGGTCGTCACTGACGCCGTAGTGAAACAGGCTCGCCGGTTTGCCCTGCAGGATCGCCTGGGCCTGCTCGAAGACCTCGCCCTCGAGGCAGCCACCGCTCACGGAACCGGCGATCTTGCCCGACTGGCTGATCGCCATCCGGGAGCCGGCGGGCCGCGGGGCGCTCCCCCAGGTGCTGATCACCGTCGCGAGGGCCACCGGGTCGCCGCTGTCCAGCCACGCCTTGACGTCGGTCATGACGTCGCGCATGCAACCAGTCTAGTCAGCTGATTGCGGAATCGCTCTCAGGCCGATGCGGTTACGAGCGTCTGTCGCCGGACCGGACGCCGGTTGGCGGTTTCGAGCAGGAGGGTGCCGAGCGCCTCGAGGTTGGCGAGGTTGTGCGCCGGCAGGAAATCGTCGACGAAGGGCAGGGCCGCCTGCAGCCCGAGGGTCAGGGGCTCGTAGCCGGGCGCACCCATCAGCGGGTTCATCCAGATCAGCCGGTGGCAGGACCGCTGCAGCCGGGCGATCGCATGCCGCATCTGCGCCGCATCGCCTCGATCCCATCCGTCGCTGATGATGGCGACGGTCGCGCCGTGGCCGAGCACGCGGCGCGCGTAGCGACGGTTGAACGACTCGATCGCCTCGCCGATGCGCGTTCCGCCCGACCAGTCGTCGACCGATGCCGTCACCCGGTTGAGTGCGGCGTCGACGTCGTGGCTGCGCAGCAGGCGGGTGATGCGTGTCAGCCGGGTGGCGAAGACAAAGGCTTCGACGCGGGTGCTGGCATTCTTGAGCGCGTACGCAAAATTCAGCAGCAGGCGCGTGTAGCGCTCCATCGAGCCGCTGATGTCGCAGAGAAGCACGAGGGGTCGCGGCCGAAGTCTCGGGCTTTTCCAGCTGAAGACGAGTAGCTCACCGCCAAATCGCATGCTGCGCCGGAGCAGCCGTCGCATATCGAGCTCGTCGTTGCCACCGGCCCGGGCGCGCCGCGACCGGGTCAGCCCGGCTGGCAGCCGCATCAAACGGATGAGTCGCCGGACCTCGGCCATCTCGGCCTCAGTCAGCGTGTCGAAGTCCTTCTCTCGCAGCACCTCAGCCTGCGAATAGCTCGCCACCTCCTGCTCCTCGGCGCCTTCGGCTTCCTCGCCGTCGTCGAGGACCTTGAGCTGCCGGCCCGTCAGCGTCAGCGGCTCACCCCGTTCGCTCTCGGCCTCCTCCGAAGACGAGCCGTCGGCGGCCCGGGTCTCGGCCCGGAGAAATGCGACCAGTGCGCGATCCAACACGGGGAGCTCGTCGCGGCGACGGCCGAAGTGGGCGTGTACCGCGGTGCGGACGTCGTCGGGGCGGCGCAGGTCGATCACGGTCAAGGTCCGCAGGAAGGGCAGCATTCGGGCCGGACCCGCATCGAAGCCGAGGCCCCGAAGGATGCCGCCGAAATGCACCCAGTTCCGGGTCATGACGACGCCGGGATCAGGCACTGACGGCGCGCGCGAGGAGCTCGCGCGAGCCCGCGCCCCGCAGCCGTTCGAGATCCTCCTGGTATTTGACGATGGCGCCCAGGGTCGACTGCACGTTGGCTTCGGTCAGCTCGGTCTGCCCCAGCGCAACCAGCGCGCGCGTCCAGTCGAGCGTCTCGGCAATCCCAGGCAGCTTGTAGAGCTCGAGCCCGCGAACGCCACCGATGAACGCGCTGACCTGGCGCGCCAGCTTGACGGGGACGTCGGGCAACCGGGTGGTGATGATCTCGTACTCCCGGTCCACTGATGGGTAGTCGATCCAGAAATAGAGGCAGCGGCGCTTGAGCGCATCGTGGATCTCGCGGGTGCGATTGGAGGTGATGATCACGGCCGGCGGCTTGTCGGCCTTGATGGTGCCGATCTCGGGAATGGAGATCTGGAAATCCGAGAGCAGCTCGAGCAGGAAGGCCTCGAATTCGTCGTCGGCGCGATCGATCTCGTCGATCAGCAACACCGGCGCCGTTGTCCCGTCGCTCTCGATCGCCTGCAGCAGCGGTCGTTTCACCAGGAACTGGTGACTGTAGATCTCGCGCTCCGTTTCCGCGCGCTTGGCGCCGGACGATTCCAACAGGCGGATATGCAGCATTTGTTTGGCGTAGGCCCATTCGTAGACCGCGTTGTTGACGTCGATCCCCTCATAGCACTGCAACCGAATCAACCGGGTGCTCAGGATGTCGGCCAGCACCTTGCCCACTTCGGTCTTCCCGACCCCGGCCTCGCCCTCGAGCAGGAGGGGCTTGTCGAGGGTCAGCGCCAGAAAGATCGTCGTCGCCAGGCTGCGATCCGCTACGTACTGATGCGCCTTCAGCGCCCGCTCCACGTCCTCGATCGACGAAACGGGAAGGTCCTGCATGAGCAGAGTTTAGAGAGAGCGGCGGCGAAATGCCGCCGCCCCTCTCCCCTTCCTAGTGGTGCGCTGTGATTTGTTCGAGCGCGCGCCGAGTCAGCACCTGGGCCAGGTGCCGGCGATAATCGGGTGATCCGTTGAGGTCCTGCGGGGGGTCGGTACCTTCGGCTGCCCGTTCCGCCGCCTTGCGAATGTCATCTTCGTGCGCGCCCTTGCCGCGCAGGGCCTGCTCGACACCCGAGGCCCGCAGCGGACGGCTCCCCATCCCGGTGAGAGCGACCGCCACCTGGGTGACGTCATGACCGGACACCCTCACCTGGGCGGCGACCGCCACGATCGCCCAATCCTGCGAGCGCCGGCTGAACTTCAGGTAGGTCGCCCGGCTGCCCGGCGACGGGGTCGCGATCCGGATCTCTCGCAGAATCTCGTTTGGCTCCAGCGCCGTCGTAAACGTGTCGATGAAGAACTCTCGAGCCGCGACGCTGCGCTCCCCCTTCGGGCCAACAAGCTTGAACTCGGCATCCAGCGCGAGCAGGCACGCGGGGAAATCACCAAACGGGTCGGCGTGCGCCGCGGCGCCGCCGATGGTTCCCCGGTTGCGCACCTGCGGGTCGCCGATCTGGGAAGCGGCGCTGGTCAGCAGTGGCAGCTTGTTCTTCAGCAGGTCGGAAAGCTCGATGTCGTGGTGGGTGGTCAGAGCACCGATTGCGATGTGCCCGTCTTCCTCCCGGATGTAATTGAGGTTGCTGACCCGGCCGATGTCGACCAGGAAGGACGGGGTCGATAGCCGCAGCTTCATCAGCGGGATGAGGCTGTGACCGCCGGCCAGGACTTTGGCCTCCTGGCCACGCTTGACCAGCTCGGCCACCGCCTCCGGCAGGGTGCGCGGGACGACGTAGTCGAATGCGGCAGGAATCATCGTGCTGTCCCTCCGTTGCGGTGCATCAGGTGCCAGACCTTTTCCGGGGTCGCGGGCATGTTGACCTCCTTGACGCCGAATGGCGACAGGGCATCGACGATCGCATTCATGACCGTGACGCTCGAGGCAATCGTGCCAGCCTCGCCAATTCCCTTCACGCCCAGCGGATTGGTTGGGCTCGGAGTGACTGTGGCGGCCAATTCGAACGATGGCAGATCAGGCGCGGTCGGGATCATGTAATCGAGCAGGGACGCCGTCCTCAACTGGCCGGTGTCGTCGTAGACGGCTTCCTCGAAGAGCGCCTGACCGATGCCCTGCGCGATGCCACCGTGAAGCTGGCCGTCGACCACCATCGGGTTGATCCGCGTGCCGCAGTCGTCGACGGCAACGTAGCGCACGACTCGGGTGCCGCCGGTTTCGCCGTCGATCTCCACTACAGCAACGTGGGCGCCAAACGGCCACACGAAGTTGGGCGGATTGAAGAACGTGGTGGCCTCCATCCCGCCTTCCATATCCGGCGGCAGCCGATGCGGCTGGAAGGCGGCACCGGTAATCTCCTGGATCGTGACCGCCTTGGACGGCGTTCCCTTGACGAAGGCCTTGCCGTCTTCATAGACGATGTCAGCCTCGGCGGCCTCCAGCAGGTGGGCGGCGATCTTCCGCGCCTTCTCGCGAACCTTGACCGAGCTCAGGTAGACGGCCGTCCCGTCAACCGAGGCGCTGCGGCTTCCATAGGTGTCCATGCCCATCGGTCCGATCGCGGTATCGCCATGCACGACGTCGATATCCTCCAGCGGTAAGCCCAGCTCATTCGCCACGATCTGGGCAAAGGTGGTCTCGTGGCCCTGGCCATGCGGCGAGCTACCGATGATGACCGTGGCCTTGCCGGTGAAGTGCAGGTTGACGACCGACATGCCCCAGAACCCGATGCCGGCGGCGGCCGTGGTGGCGACCGACGGACCGAGACCGCAGATCTCGAGGTAGGTGCAAAAACCGATGCCCAGGTACTTGCCGTGCTTGCGGGCCTCGGCCTGCTCCTTGCGAAACTGCGGGTAGTCGACCAGCTCGAGCGCCTTGTCGAGCGTGATGCGGTAGTCGCCCGAGTCGTAGGTCAGGCCGAGCAGGTTGGTGAAGGGTTGCTCGCTCGGCGGGATGAAATTCTTTCTGCGCACCTCGACCGGATCCATCCCGATCTCGTGGGCGACAAGGTCCATGACGCGCTCGATCAGGTGGGTCGCCTCCGGACGACCCGCACCGCGATAGGCATCGGTCGGCGTCCGGTTGGTAAAGACCCCAACCCCACGACCGTCAAAGGCGGGCAGTTTATAGGGGCCCTGGGCGATCAGGAGGGCGATCGCCTGGAAGGTGCCGAACTGGCTGCAGTAGGCGCCCAGGTCGAGATATTGTGTGGCGCGAACCCCGAGCACCTTGCCATCGCGTTTGGCGGCGATCTCGACATCCCAGATCTGGGAACGACCGTGATGGGTCGCCTTCATGTTCTCGTTGCGATCCTCGGTCCACTTGACCGGACGGCTCAACCGGCGGGAGGCGAGCGCGACCAGGATCTCCTCCGGATAGACCCGGATCTTGGATCCGAAGCCGCCGCCCACATCCGGCGCAATCACGCGGACGTTGCTCTCCGGAATGCCCAGGATGACGCCGAGCCAGATCTTGACGAAGTGCGGAATCTGGGTGGACGACGTAACGGTGAGCGTCTTGGCGAACTTCTTGTAGTCCGCCACGACGCCTCGGCCTTCCACCGCGACTGGAATCAGCCGCTGCTGGATGATCCGCTGCGTGATGCGGACGTCGGCGTCGTGGAACGCCGCCTCGATATCCCCACCCGTCCGCTTCACGTCGTAGGCGATGTTCGAGCCGACGTCGTCGTGCAGGACGGGCGCGTCCTTTTTGAGCGCGGCCTCGATGTCGAGCACCGGCGGCAATGGCTCGTACCGGATATCCAGCCGCTCGGCGGCGTCTTCAGCGGCAGCCTTGCTGGTGGCCACGACCAGGGCGACCGGCTCGCCGACGTAGCGAACGCGGTCGGAGGCGATCGGGTAATGGTTCGGATATTTCTTTTCCGGGACAAACGAGGTGGTCACCGGCAGCGGTGATTGGAACTCCGGCATGAGGTCTTTGCCGGTCCAGACGGCGAGCACCCCGTCAGCCTCTTTTGCCCTGGAGGTCTCGATTGCCTCGATGCGGGCGTGCGCCTGGGTGCTGCGCACGACGTACAGGTAGGCGAACGCCGTCTGCGCCATATCGTCGACGAAGTTTCCACTTCCGGTGACGAGCTCCGGATCTTCCCGGCGCTTGATGGAGGCGCCGATCAGCTGTGAAACCGCCATCTCACCTCTCCTTCTGTGAGGAAACAGCCGCCGGCGCCTTGCTTTCGGCACCGGGGGCCATCACCTTGGCCGCCGCCTGGATGGACTTGACGATGTTGTGGTAGCCGGTGCAGCGGCAGAGGTTGCCTTCGAGGCCGACGCGGATCTCGCGCTCGGTCGGGTTGGGATTGCGCTCGAGCAGCTGCTTCGCCGCCATGATCATGCCGGGCGTGCAGAAGCCGCACTGCAGACCGTGCTCGTCCCAGAAGGCCTGCTGGAGAGGATGCAACGTCGTCCCGTTGGCGAGACCCTCAATGGTGGTGATCTCCGCCCCGTCCGCCTGGACGGCGAAGACGGTGCAGGACTTCACGCTGTGCCCGTCGAGCTCGACGGTACATGCCCCGCAGTTGCTGGTGTCGCAGCCGACATGGGTCCCGGTGAGCCCCGCCAGTTCGCGGATGTACTGCACCAGTAATAGCCGAGGCTCGACCTCGTGCTCATGCTTGGCGCCATTGATGGTGACGGCAACCTTCCGCCTCATACGCACCTCCTATTAACGTGCCGAACCTGCCGCCACAGGTATAGCACTCGAATCCACGAGTGTCTAGGGTGGGGTTGGGCGTCTGCGGTTAGCGCTGCTGGGGGACGCGGAGCTCGACGCGCCGGCAGTTGCGACAGGCGAGCAGCTCCATGTCGAGGATGCCCTCGCCGATCTCAGCCCACTGGCCCATCAGCGCCGCCCATCCGCCGCTCACGCCGCCGACCCGAAAGTGCTCGACGCCGAGTGACTGGAGGGGACCCTTGCACGCAAGACAGCTGTCGGTCGCCTGCTCAGTTGCCATCTGGAAATCTTAGGGGTTGAACTCGGTGAAACATGGGTACACTACTTGTAGGCACATTCGGGACGCTTTGACGTCCCTCCCTCGCTCAGAACCTTGAGCATGGTCCTTTAAGTTGATCCCTCACGAGTCATGACTTGCCTGTGGCAGGTCGGACAAGGAGATATCGCATGGCAGCACAGAATCAGGCGACCACGTACGCCCGCGTCGTCCGTCTCAAGGGTGATCCGAACCGGGTCCAGGAGACCATCACCGTCTGGACCCAGCACATCCTGCCCCTGCTCAAGAAGCAACGGGGGTTCACCGGCGTGACGCTCGTCGGCAATCGGAAGACCGGCGACGCGCTGACCGTCTCCTACTGGGAGACCGAGGCGACGATGAAAGAGGCTCGTGGCCAGGTGCGCCCGCAGGCGCTCAAGGTGTTCGGCGAGATCGGCGCCAGCATCGTCGAAGATGACGAGTGCGAAGTCGCGCTGCTCGAGCGCTTCAAGCCACCGATGACGGGCGTATACGCGCGTCTGACCACCGTCCATGGCGACCCGGCGCACGTTTCGGAAGCCATCGACAACTTCAAGGACAAGATCGTGCCCATCATCGCGACCCAGTCCGGCGCGCGCACCGCGCTGTTCTACGTTAACCGGCAGTCCGGCATGGCCCTCGCGGGTTCGGTCTGGGACACCGAGTACGACCTGCAGAAGAGCGAGACGTCAATCAGCTCCCTGCGCACGGAGGCCATCAAGAAGTTTGCCGGCCGCGATGCGAAAACCGAAGCCTTCGAAATCTACTTCACGGAGATTCTGACGCCCGTCGCGTCAGTCCGCTAGCCGATACCGCGTGAAGGGCGGCCGCTGACCCCTCGGGGGGTCGAGGGCTGCGGTCGCCCTTCCTTATCGCTTACTAGATGAGGTCCGCCCGTCGGCTGGGCCAAGAGGTCTTAGAAGGGCTCAAAGGAATTTCCCATGGCTGTTGTTATCACCGATCCCAAGGTCCTCGCGACCAGGTTCAACGACACCTTCAACGCGCACAACGAGAGCGCCCTCAAGGCCCTGGTTTCACCGAACATCCGATTTACCGCCCCGGGCGGCGTACGCCTCGTCGGTCAGGATGCCTTCGCCGGCTATTTCGTTAGTTGGCTGAAAGGCTTTCCCGATGCGCGCATGACCGTTCATCACGAGATCGTCAGCGGCCCCTGGGTCGTCCAGGAGTACACCTTCGAGGGTACGCACCGCGGCACCCTTGCCGGCCCGCTGGGCGAGATCGCGCCGACCAACCGGAAAGTCGCCGGCAACGGCGTGCAGCTCATCCGGATCGAGAATGAGCTCGTGGTCGACTGCCGCCTCTACTTCGATATGGTCGAGACCCTGACGCAGCTCGGCATCATGCCGATCCCCGCGAAGGTCTAACCAGACCGAACCGCCGACGGACCCGGGCCCCGCGGCCCGGGTCTTTTTGCGTCGCTCGCCAGCGCTCGGCCGCGGCGCGCCTGGTAGCGCCCGATCAGGAACCAGGGGAGCGCGACCGCAAAGTAGATGAAGCCGGCGACAGGCGCCGTGGCGGGCTGCGGAATGACCTGGGCGAGACCGGCAGAGATGAGGCCGATCAGCATCGTCGCCCCGTGGCCGGCAACCGAGAGGCGCGTCACGATGACCTCCCATTCGGTCAAACCGAGCTCCTCGCGCTTTCGGTAGGCGTGCAGGTAGAGGAGCGCCAGGACCAGGCTGACGCTGGCGAAACCGAGTCCATAGATGAGGAAAAGGGCTGGGGTATCCCGCTGCTGAAACGAGATTCCTCCGGTCTGGAAGGCGAGAGCGAACAGGAATTTCAGCGGATAGACGTAGAAGAGCACCACGAAGAGCAGGAGCAGGGTCAGGAAGACCGTCACGAAGTCGCTCATCGCGTAGCGCCGGAAGAAGACGAACTGTCCGTACCAGATCGTCGCGACCAGCGCAAAGGTGACCGCGAAGACTGGAAGGCCGCTGAGCTGCTGAAGCAACTGGTCGAACCGGTTCGGGACGGCCAACGAGACCACCAGCAGCGTGATGGCGAAGCCGAAAGCGGTGTCGCTGAACCCCTCCAAGCGCGAGACCGACTCACTCCGATTGCGGAAGCGAGGCGCTGCGTCGCCGGCCACGGCAAGAGTCTAGGCCGAGGGCTTGCGAAATGCGTTGACGCTCGCAGGCCGCTGACAGCGGCATTGTGACGGCCTTACGACGTGGGGTGATATCACTCGGCGGCGGGTAAAGATATGTAGTGCCCCCCGAGTGAGGGCTTGGGCCGTCAGGTCCCCACATGAGGTCCGCCAGGCGGCTGGGCCAAGGGTTCTTAGAAGGATTCAAAGGAATCTCCTATGACGACCACCGTTACCGATCCCAAGGTGCTTGCGGCGAAGTACAACCAGGCGTTCAACACGCACAACGAGACCGCGCTTCGGTCCTTGATCTCGCCCAACGCGCGGTTCAGCGCCCCCGGCGATGTCCGGCTCGAGGGCAAAGACGCCGTCATCGGCTACACCAACAGCTGGATGAAGGCGCTCCCGGATGCGACGATCACCGTGACGAACGAAATCGTGAACGGCCCCTGGATCGCCCAGGAGTTCACCTTCGCGGGCACCCACAGGGCGCCCCTCACCGGCCCGATGGGCACCATCCAGCCCACCAACCGCAAGGTCTCAGGCCAGTGCGTGTCGATCACCCGATACGAGAATGACCTCGCTGTGGAGAGCCGTCTCTACTTCGACGTGGTCCAG
>Ga0209526_10000074_pt1 | contig 54290 bp, 36 predicted proteins | sample JacPinW_OM2H0_M1_FD_188566 | JGI IMG/M metagenome (GOLD analysis project Ga0209526, IMG submission 188566) | Forest soil microbial communities from Algoma, Ontario, Canada - Jack Pine, Ontario site 1_JW_OM2H0_M1 (SPAdes) (version 2) | ecosystem: Environmental > Terrestrial > Soil > Boreal... | reverse complement strand
CGGAGTTGGACAATTTCACGTTCTCGGGTTGTGAGCCGATCACGAGCGGGTAGTTTGGGCTCGACGCCGGCGGCATTGCGGGAGAATCCATCCAACAGAAGCTCCGAAGCTCGCGGAGTGAAGTAGGTCCTGCGATTGGCGATTGCCTCTACGGCCGTTAGAAGCTCGCGATCGGCATCGGACTTCAAAATGTAACCGCGTGCACCTGCATCTACAACTTCGCGGACCAGCTGATCAGAAAAATGCATTGTGAGGACGAGAATACCTGCTTTAGGAAGAAGCTTATGGATCCGACGTGCAGCTTCGAGCCCGTTCAGGTCCGGCATGCTGACGTCCATGACGATCATGTCCGGCTTGTGTTCTTCGGCAAGAGCGACAGCGTCGCGCCCAGTTTTCGCCTCGGCGCACACTTCCCACCCTGGTTTCGACGCTAGTAGTTGCTTCAAGCCACGCCGAATGACGTCGTGATCATCTACTACAAGGATTCGCAACTCTTTAAGCCCCAGTCTGGGTGTCTCGTTAGGGAGGACAGAAGTGAGACGCCCTTCGCTTGTTATGGATGCCATTGTAACCCTCTCTCGCTTTTTTTGAATCGGTCCTACCTACGCTACGCCCTTTGATATCAGCCCCCCGGTCAGGCCTGTAATACCAGAATCACTGTATTTTACTCTTTTGGACTGCGCATAAGTTAAGGCATTGCTTCACCGTTAGCATTTGTGGTCGTCTATCGCAAATCAGTTCGAAGGCCCTCAGTCTTAAGATCTAGGTGTCTTTCTGTTGTCTCCTGCCGATACGACCCTATTCCGAGTTCCTGGATTTATCAGCTGACTTTTCTTTCCGGCCACGATCAAGTCCGAATTCAGGATGGTCCTTGGTCCCCACAATTTTGATCGGGAGGTTTGTTCCGGCGCCGACATTCTTCCCGCTGAAAAACGGATCGATGGCCTTTAGCAGAAGCGATTTCACTCCTGTCGTCGTTTCCGAAAGCTTCGCATCCAGCAACAAATGACCATGAAAATCGAGCTCGCCCGAGAGGGCATAGGTTCCCTTTAAGTTTACGCGCGCGCCAGGAGCCGCGAAATGCAGATCCATAAAATGGATGATTCCCTTCTCTAAATGAAACGCGCCTTTCAATTCAGAATCAACGTGAGCAATGTCGGTATCCTTCGGATGGCCTTGCCCTCTTCGGCTGAGAGAATCCACTTTTTCCTGAGTGGACGGGTTCGTGAATTGCCCTTTCGTCATATGAAATTGTGAGGTCACTTCGAGACGCTTGCTTAGGTCCACATCTTCTTCGGGAATGTGAATGTGCGCTTTCAGTTGCACGGAGCCTTTCAGAAGAGGGTCTTTTGTCTTTACGGCCAGTCGGAGCAGATCCTCGACTCGGGCATTATCGGAGGTCGTATCAAGTTCGATCGTCCGGCCCCTTATCTCACGGTTCAGATCCACGACTTCGCCGTTTGTGGAAAGCGTCGTATGAAGAAAGTTTGCTTGCACGCTGTGAAGATAAGTGTTCCCGTTTGTACCATCAACCGTCGCTGAAAAGTCCGTATGCAATGCAATCGGGTTCGCAATCTTTCGCAGCGTGAAATCCGGCGTGTCTGTACTTCCCTTGACACTGAGATAATCCAACGGCCCCTGGAAATCCCCTGTGGACGAAAGCGTCCCTTGCAGGCCCTTGATTGAGCCAAGGTCAGCGCGTTCGAAATGGTAGGTCCCTCGCACCGGCGTTCTCCGTGGCGTCTCGCCGCTCCACGGCCCGAATACACCAGAGGCAATGATTTCTCCTCTAGGCACTGCATTGGTAAGAGTAGCGGTAAATTTCGCAGGCCCATCAAAACTCAAATCCTGGAGTTCAAGATGATGCAGCGGAAATGCCAGAGGCGATTTACCGGGTTGTGCTCGCAATAGAACAAGCATTGCCTCGTTGGCCTCCAGCCTCTCAAGAAGCACCGGGTATTTGCTCTTGAGGTCGGTGTCAGAGTCGCGTAGAAAGGGCGGGCTGCCTGGCTCCTTGGGCGGAAATGTAATCTGCAGACCTAGCAATTGCACGCTGGCGATGCGCACGTTCCGCCCCAGAAGGCTCCCGAGTCTGGGGATCATATTTAATTCGGCAATTTGAATCAGTGGGGGTACATCGTTACGACCATGGTGGCGCAACGTCAAGTCTTTGATCGTTACGCAAAATCGCGGGGAGAACGACACCAGGAAGTCGGAAAACTCCACGCGGCTCTTGTAACGTTCTTCCAACGCATTTTGGGTCCGCTGACGCACGAACTTGGCGATGCTCGGTCTGGCAAAGTGCAGTCCAACCAGCAGCAAGAGAACTACAAATCCAAAGACGATAAAAACAAGGGAGCGTCTTCGCATCGTGGCGGGTGGGACTTCTCCTTGGAGCCAGAATCACAAGCCAGAGCTTGCAGGCTGGGCAACCTGGAATCGCGGCCGTCACATTTTGACACGCTCACGCTCTTGGCGATAAAAAAAGGCGGGGCATTATCTGCCCCGCCTTGCAGTCCGGGCACAATACTTAAGGCTTCAAGTGCGGACTTGCTTTTTGCAGACGCTCGACTAGAGCTTTACCGGCAGCGGGTGCATCCATTTTCGGCTCGGTGATGATTTTAGCCGCGGAGACGTCGGGTCCGTAGAGTCGGTGATTCGCATCCTCATCTGGACGAAGCGTCGTGCCTTCCAAGGAAATGCCTGCGAAGACTCCGCGTGCGCGCGAGTAACTCAACATTTCGGAGCGCAGGTATGCATCGGTCTCTGCCGAAGCCGTACGGCCTTTCGGGCCGGCGGCGATTGAGGCGTCCGCGCCGAGCTTCACCTTACTGTGCAAGAGACTTTCGACTCCACGGTTGTTCATCACTAAGATCACAAAATCCGTGGCTTCGCCGCCGATCTGTAAACCAAAACTCCCTCCTTCTAATGCGTACATCGCGGGAGCTCCCCAAGGGCCGGTGAAGTCCTTGCCGGTGCGGCAGACCATCACGCCGCGGCCGTAGCTTCCGCCCGCGATAAATGCGGCCTTGAGTACGGAAGGTAGCACGACCACGCAGCGCGCCTTGTCCAAGACATCTTGCGGAATATTATCGGGAATATCCAGAATCTCCTGGATGACCTTTGCCGCGTTCTGCAGACGATTGGTTTCATCCTTAGTATCATCCGCTGGTCGGCCGAACGAGCACGGCACAAGCGCCAACATTGTCAGACCTGTCAAAATCCAACGTTTCATGGTGTTTCTCCTTTTAGTTTCTTACCGTGCGACCAAATCGCCTCAATCCGCCCGCCTGCCAGTGAACAGCACAACCAGTCCGCCAATGAGAGCGATTGCACCTACAACCGGAGGTATGGGAATGTTGTGATGTTCTTCTTTCGTCGCCTGAATGGGCCCCAGATCAACAACTTTTTTTTGCGTTGTGTACGAAATTCCCTGATAGCCAAGGGCAATAATGCCCACGACTAACAGGACCATGCCGAGAACCGTCCTTCCGCTCATGTCACTTCCTCCCTTATTCTTTCGCCAAACGAATGGCGCATTGCTCCCTACTAGACACGCGTTATTTCATTCAGTTGTCACACCCGTCGAAAGAGGTGACCGAGAAGGGACACGACAAATAGGATTAGAAATAGGAAGAAGATGATTTTCGCGATCCCGGCCGAGGCCACGGCAATTCCCGTGAAGCCAAGCAATGCGGCAACTAACGCGATGACAAAGAATCCCAGAGCCCAACGTAACATTTTGTCCTCCTGTGAATCGTCCGTAGTTTCGGAATTGGCCCAGTCACGGAAGTTCGGAATGCTACCGTGATTACGAAAGTGTTTTAGTCGACTGCCGTTGCGTGTTCCATACAGGATTGCCAGTAAAGTATTTGGCGGATGTCGGTACCGGGCCTTTAAATACAGCCTTCCCGATTTCGAGGTCAACTCTTGGCTGTATGTACGCAGGAGGAACGGCGCGCTTTTATGAAGGTGCAAGGTTCGACATACCTTCCAGCCGAGTTACCGGACCGGCGAAATGGGTAAAATTGGAGGAAGAAAATGAACTGGGAACAAGTCGAGGGAAAGTGGAAGCAGTACTCTGGAAAACTGAAGGAGAAGTGGGGAAAGCTAACGGACGATGATCTGCAACAGATCGGCGGGAGGCGCGAGCAGCTCGTTGGGAAAATTCAGGAGCGCTACGGCATCGCCAAGGAGCAGGCAGAATCGCAGATCAATGAATTCACCCGTTCGCTAAATGCAAACATCGGCGAGCAGGAACCGACTCGTACCCGGACTGTTGGCAAGTCCTAGAGTCCACTCTAGTCGGGGCAACATAAAAAATTGTAGGCAGAACAAAACTGCAATGGAAATCGGGGGCCGGCGAGCGTAAGTTGCTTGCCGGCTCTTTGTTAGTTTAACGCTCCGAACTCATGTTCCAACAGGGTCACAAACATGTTCCCACTCGCGGCCGAGCTGCGCGCCCAGGACACTTCCTGGTTTACGAACCCGCGACATGGGTCACCCGGTGGAACCTCCCGATTTACCGCGATTTTGCAACCCGGACCTCCCTTTGCCGAGGTGGGGGCATCCAAGTCTTCACCCTATGCGGAATCTCACTCGCCGAGAACTGCTGAAAATTGCAAGTGCAACTGCTATCGCAAAGCTGACGTCTGTAAGTTTGCAAGGCTGCGGAGGAGGTTCGATCATCTCTCCTCCGGGACCTCCCGTTCCGGCTGCTTGTTCCAAGCTGACCGACATCGAGCACGTGGTGATCCTGATTCAGGAAAACCGGTCATTTGACCATTATTTCGGAAGCTACCGTGGCGTGCGCGGATTTTCGGATCCTAGCATGGCATTCCATCAGCCCGATGCAGCGAACACTGTGAACCCGCCAGTGGGAGTGCTCTTACCGTTTCACCTGGACACCGCTACAACGAATGCAGCGTGTACGCATGACATCACCCACGACTGGGTATCGCAACATCGGAGTTGGGATAATGGCGCGATGGACGGGTTTGTGAGCTCGCGCCTTGCGATTAATTCCAATGACGCGCTCTTAAGCATGGGTTACTACACCCGCCCAGATATTCCCTATTACTATGCACTGGCTGATGCCTTCACGATCTGCGACAACTATTTTTGCTCGGTGATGGGCCCGACCGATCCGAATCGTCTTTACACCATGGCAGCTTCGCTTGACCCGGATGGAAAAAACGGCGGACCGATTTTGCAGACTATCATCACAAACCGCACATCGGTTTACGGCCGCCTGACATACACGACGATGCCTGAGCAGTTACAGGCTCGAGGGATCTCCTGGAAGGTTTACTCGTCGCCGGATGAAACTGCACTCGGCGGCGTTCTCTCGGACAACGTTCTGTCCTACTTCAAGAAGTTTCAGGATCCCACATCAGTGCTTCACCAGAATGCATTCGGCCCTCAGTTTCCCACGGACTTCCTGGCCGATGTGTTGTCGGGGAGTTTGCCACAAGTTTCCTGGTTGGTAGGATCTGTCGTCACCTCGGACCACCCACCGTCGCCTTCCGTATTCGGCGAAAACATTCTTTCGCTCATTCTTGATACTTTCAGATTGAATCCGGCACTGTGGGCCAAAACGATTTTTTTTGTCACCTATGATGAAAATGGCGGATTTTTTGATCACGTACCGCCGGTGACGGCGCCCTCGGGTACGCCTGGCGAATACGTCACCGCGGCTGCCGTACCTGATCCGACTGTAATCGGAACTCCCGCTATTTCTGGCCCGATTGGATTGGGTTTTCGGGTTCCCACGCTGATTATCTCGCCGTTCAGTCGAGGCGGGTTCGTGTCCTCCGACCTCTTTGATCACACTTCTATATTGCGATTTCTCGAGACCCGGTTCGGTGCCGAAGTGCCTAACTTGAGCGCCTGGCGTCGCGCAACCGTCGGAGATATGACTACCGCGCTGAATTTCAAGAAACCCGACCAGTCGATTCCAAATCTGCCGTCCACAATTCCTGCGGTTCAACAGGTGATCCAGCAGTGTGCCGCGAACCTCGCTGGAACGATACCCTACTCAGTGCCCAGCACGCAGGCCATGCCAAGCCAAGAGTCGGGAGCCTCGACTCGTCCCAGCGGTTTGTGCTAGTTAGGAAAGGGAGAGCTGGCGTCCGGTTCTCTTCGGTTCCCGCACTCCTATTTACGGCTTCGGGCGGCCTTTCGAAACCCTTACCGGCAAGCCGCGCTACAGTACGATTTTCAATATCATACCGGCGTTGGAAACTAGAGATTTAGCAGCGGTAAGTGATGCCATGTCGCGTAGTATCAGAAGATCGCTGCGTGACGCTTTATACGGGGCGAGCGATCTGGCAAAACTCCAGCTATGGGCGCGAATAATTCATCTTCTCAAAAAGCGTCGATCGATTGCTGCATCGTGGGCGGAGGGCCTGCTGGCATGGTGCTGGGGTTTCTTCTTGCTCGCGCGGGTGCCGGAGTGTTGGTGCTCGAAAAGCATTCGGATTTTCTGCGTGATTTTCGAGGGGACACCATTCACCCCTCAACACTCGAATTGATGTACGAACTTGGAATACTCGACGAGTTCCTGCGCCGGCCGCATCAAGAACTACCCGAAATTGCAGCCCTTATCGAGGACTTCGAGGTGACGATCGCCGACTTTTCTCATTTGCCGACGCACTGCAAGTTCATTGCGCTCATGCCACAGTGGGAATTTCTGAACTTCCTCGCCGTAGAAGCGCGGGCTTATCCGCAATTTCATCTGCAAATGGAGTCAGAGGTTACCGACCTGATTGTGGAGAATGATCGCGTAGCGGGTGCGCGCGCAAAAACTCGGGAAGGCGACCTGGAAGTGCGCGCGAATTTGATTGTGGGGGCGGATGGCCGGCATTCCCTTGTTCGGCAAAAAGGCGGACTGGAAGTCATGGACCTCGGCGCTCCCATTGATGTGCTGTGGATGCGGCTGACGCGGCAAGCCAGTGACCCACGTCAGACTCTCGGCCGCTTTCGCGCTGGAAAGATTCTCGTAACACTGGATCGCGGCGATTATTGGCAGTGCGCGTACGTAATCCCGAAAGGTGGATTTGATGCGATTCAGCAAAAAGGTTTACCAGCGTTTCGCGAGGACATCGAGAGCATTGCGCCATTTCTGCGCGGCCGCACGGCCGAATTGAAAGATTGGAACGACATCAAGCTGTTGTCGGTTGCCGTCGATCGATTGCGGCAGTGGTCGCGGCCTGGACTTCTGTGCATCGGAGACGCCGCGCATGCCATGTCTCCGATCGGTGGTGTGGGCATTAATCTCGCCATTCAAGACGCGGTTGCCGCGGCGAACATTCTGTCGCGGGCGTTGTTGGGCAGTGCCGTGATTGACGAACAGCTTCCTGAAGTCCAAAAACGCCGCGAATTCCCGACGCGAATGACTCAGGCTCTTCAGGTTTTCGCGCATAAGCGATTTCTTGGGCCCGCATTGGGCAAGAAAGCATCTGTCCGGCGGCTTCCGTTGCTTCTCAAACTTCTACAACGATTCCCGATACTTCGCCGAATTCCGGCGCGGATGGTGGGATTGGGATTTCGTCCCGAGCATGTCCTCCCACTGGAACCGGACAAGCTCCGCAGATAGGAGAATTCTGCACGCTCCAAACTAGTTTTACCGCGAAATTGCGCAGCAGCAACCATTTGAAGGAGTCGTGAATACAGGATGTACGGCATGGACTCAAACGTATGCACGTTGTTACATGCGGACTCGGGCGAAAGAGGATAAACATCGATCGGGGCCATGCACAGCGGGACTTTCAAACCGCTCGCAGCATCTCATTTTCGGCGAAGCAGTGTATTGAGGCCGGTTACGGCGACAGGAGCGTAGCTCAACTGAACATCTTCGCGGGTACACCGAAGAAGCAAACTGCCGCGGCTCATGTCCCCGCGACCAAGAAAGTCAGACGGAAAGAATAGGCGCGCGCCGAAGATCTCAAGTAAAGGTTCCAAATATTTAGGAGTGGCGATGCTTCCAAGAAGAACGACAACGGTCTCCGGCGGAAGAGAGTCATTCATTCGCCGAGCGTCCCGGACCAAAGGGTCGCGATACTTCGGATTGTCCGGATGTACCAGGGAATTTGCCATAGCACGCAGCCTGTCGAGAGTGACATGGTGATCTGGCGTAAGCAGCCCGCTGGAGGCGGTAATCACTCGAATGCCGGGAAGACCTACAGGAGGATTCGCAAAGCGAGTGGCGTAGGCCAGCTTACCGCGAAAGTACAGGCCACTAACGAAGGTGAACACTTCTCCGAGCGTTGCTTGGGAAGATCGCAGCCTCTGACTCAATTCGAATTTAGCGGAATCACACAGCAAGAGCTTTCCGCGGGTTCCGGACAGATTCGCAGGAGAAAGCAAAAAGATGGTTCGGCGTTCCCCAAGGCGCGTCACGCTGGAAACGGTACCGAACGGTGTGTGGCCCTGGAATGAAATTCGTTTCTCGGTCATCAGTTGGCCCTGTGATTCAAGGATTAGAATACGCCAAGTCCGGAATATTTTTTCTAAAGGAATCAGCGGATAACAAGTGCCCTCATCTTGAAAACCAAGATTCCATTTCGCGTTTCGCCGATGCTAGCCACGCTGGTGAAAGAACCTTTTGATCGGCCTGGATGGATTTATGAGGAGAAATATGATGGAGTGCGGATCCTCGCGTACAAAGAAGGCGCGCACATCACGCTAATGTCCAGAAACGACATTGATCGTACAAACCGTTATGAACAAGTTGCGAAGGCCGTGTCCAAGTTAAAGCCAGGCACCCTGCTGCTGGACGGCGAAGTCGTGGTCTTCGACAAACGCAATGTTTCGAGTTTTCAACTGCTGCAACAAGGGCGGGGCCCGGTAAAATATGCCGTCTTTGATTGCTTGTATTTGAATGGAAAAGATTTGAGGGACAATCCGCTTAGTCAGCGCCGACAGGCGTTGGAACAATTCTTCCGCGGCCCTCACGAAGAAACTCTACTGCTTTCGAAAAAGCTGGCGGCGAATGGTCTGAAAGCATTTGCAGTCGCGCAGAAACGCAAACTGGAAGGCGTAGTCGCGAAGAATACGCAGTCGAAATACATCGAACGACGTTCCCGGGAATGGTTAAAGGTAAAGGTGAACCACGAAAGCGAATTTGTAATTGGCGGTTATACAGAGCCGAGCGGCTCCAGGAAATATTTCGGAGCACTTCTGCTCGGAACATACGAAGGAAAGAAATTGCGGTATGCAGGGAAAGTGGGTACCGGGTTCGACACTGCAACGCTGCGGCAACTCTACGGCAAGTTGCGGAAGCTTGCACAGGCGAAGTCACCTTTCACCGATGAAGTTGGCGAACGCAGGGCGACCTTCGTTCAGCCAAAGCTTGTAGCCCAGATTGCCTACACCGAGTGGACCAAAGATGGGCGGCTCCGCCATCCTGCGTTTCTCGGACTGCGCGACGATAAAGCTCCGCAAGACGTGCGTCGAGAGGAGGCGTGAGTGAAATCATCCAAGAGTAAGCCCAACTTGACGATTTCCAATCCCGATAAGATTTTCTGGCCGGAAGAAGGCTATACCAAGGCCGACCTGGCAACTTTTTACACGGAAGTGTTCCCTTGGCTTCAGCCTTATGTTCGCGACAGGATTCTGACCCTGGAGCGTTGCCCGGATGGAATGCGGGGCCAATGCTTTTATCAGAAGGAGATGCCCAAGGGTATGCCTGCTGGTACTCCGACCAAACGCATAGCGACGAAAAGCGGATCTCGAGCGTCCACGAACTACGTCGTTGGAGGATCGCTCGAAACACAAATCGCGTTGGTCAATCTTGGCTGTATTCCGATTCACGTAACGGGTTCCCGCGCGAAAACATTTCCAAAACCCGATTGGATCTGTTTCGATCTGGATCCTATGAGCGAGTCCTTTCAAGACGCAGCCAGTGCTTCCGTTTACGTCAAGAAAGTCTTGGATGAGCTCCACCTGTTGTCGTTTGCCAAAACCTCCGGCAGCCGCGGCTTGCATATATTCGTTCCGATCGCCGCAGGCCCAACGGCGGATGAAGTTTTGAAATTCGCGGAGAAATTGGTTTCGATGGTTGCGAAAACATATCCCAAGGAATTAACGGTGGAGCATTCCATCGCGGCGCGCGGAGACCGCGTATACCTGGATCCTTTTCGCAACGGGTCGGTGCAGACGGTTGTGGCTCCATATTCGGTTAGGCGCAAACCGCACGCACCGGTCTCCACTCCACTGGAGTGGGCGGAGGTGCGCAGCCTGAAAGACCCAGCGACCTTCAACATGAAGAGTTTTGCAAAGCGCCTGAAGAAAAAAGACCCGTGGGCTGATTTCTTTCGGCGAAAGCAATCGCTTCGAACAGCACTGAGCGGACTGGATCGTCTCGCACGATAGTGGATCTGCCCGTGCCGTGGCCGGTGGAGTAAATTGGAAACGGAGGTTAACTCTTGTCACTGAAAAAATATCGTGAAAAGCGAAACTTTTTGAGTTCTCCCGAACCGGAAGGAAACGCGAATGGCCGGACAGGAAAAGGATTCAAGTCCGAGCGAATCTATGTCGTGCAAAAGCATCGCGCCACCCAATTGCACTACGATTTTCGGCTGGAACACAACGGTGCTCTTCTTTCGTGGGCCATCCCAAAGGGTCCATCGCTCGATCCAGCCGTGAAACGCCTTGCCATGCAAGTAGAAGATCATCCAATCGAGTATGCACAGTTTGAAGGAACTATTCCGAAAGGTGAATATGGCGGCGGGACAGTAATGGTATGGGATATCGGAACGTGGACACCGGAACAGCCTGATGTAGACGCTGCACTTAAGAAGGGAGATCTGAAATTTACGTTACACGGAAAAAAACTTCGTGGATCCTGGGTACTTGTGCGGACTCGTGGTTTCGGAGGGAGTTCCAAGCCAACGTGGTTATTGATCAAACATAGAGATAAGTACGCGTCCGATTTGGACATCACGACAGCAAAACCAAAATCCGCAATGAGCGGCCGCCTGCTTGCAGATATAGCAAAGGCGCATGGAGGAGATGTGGAAGAAGCGGCAACGGGAGATCCTCCGTCAAATAAAACAGAAAAGAAGAAAACGAAAAAACCGGCTGTCAAACGAACGCAATCGCGGTGAGCTTGTTCCTCGCTGATTCTGCGGGTTATTCAGCGGCGCCGAAACAAAGTCTAGCGCCGAGGGCAACCCCGCTGGATAATTCCAGCGATCTCTACGGGGCTTTTCCGATCCACCAGAGGACCTTGGCGAGAATCTTCCAGTGGTGTTTAGCGCTCAAGGTAATCGATTCGTATCCGTGATTTTCCGGTTCGAGAATTTCCGTGTGGTCGTACCGCCTGAATCGGGAAACAGTTAAGCCCTTATCCTTATGCCAGGCGATAACTATTTTTCCATCTAGCACCATATGATCGTTTTGCGACGAATCAACGGCAACGATGTATCCATCGGAAATGAGCGGGGCCATGGAACTACCCCTGACTCGAAGGCAACTTGTAGTTGTGGGATTGGGACACCAGTCTTTTGGAGCCGCGATCATGCTTTCGACCGGCCCCGATAGAAGGCTGGAAACGTGCCCTCCCTTTTCGCCATGCGCCGCAGCGGTGACTTCCAGAAGGGGAATGGCCACAAGTCGTCGCTTGGCTGGGGTAGCTTTGTGGGCTCCACTGCCTGCGCTCACAATTTCGAAATCGGCGAGTCTGCAACTTTGTAAACGCTGCCGCAGCACGGGCATAACTCGCAACAAATTTTCATTGTGCAACCCGGCGCGTCCCCAAAAATACCAGCAATCGGGATCGCCGGCGAGGTTGCCAAGCTCTATGTAACCGCGATTGGTGGGTTCCTGCTCTCCACGTTCCCATCGTGAGATTGCCATTGCCGAATAGTGCAGCCTGTGCCCGAGCTCTTCCTGGTTTAGATCGAGTTTCTGGCGCAATTCTCGTATTAGCTTGGCCCAATCCGGCTGCAGACGCTTCGCTTTCCTGACAACTCTCGCCATGGCGATTGTCCTTAGTCACCTATGTCTTGCCAAGGACCTATACCACTGTACGGCACCGTACAGGGATTGCCAAGAAAAGGATTTGCCCGTCGTTGAATCTACCGTTTTACGCTAGCTCTCTACGATAGAAAAGGAGTAGAGTTAAGAAGTCTTGGTAGCGTCTTTTCCGCTAGACATCTAGATTGGCAGTTCCATACAAATTCGGATGGTGTGTTCACGGGATGAGGTCTCACTTGGTAAACGCCATACAGATTCTTCCACGTCCCAAATACGCAGACATTTCCTTCGATGGTATAGGTCGCCGAGCAATCCAGAACTTGATTCTACTGAGCCTTCCAAACAAAGAGCGCGATTTCCTATTTGCGAATCTCCACTTCGTGGAACTGCCGAATCACACGGTTTTGAATGAGATGGGACAGCCCATCAGGTTCGCTTATTTCATCAACGCCGGGTTGGCCTCCATTTTGAATGTCATGGCAGATGGAAAAACCGTTGAAGTCGGATTGGCTGGAAAAGAAGGATTTATCGGCCTGCCGCTTCTCGTGGATTTTGACACCAGCCCGACCCAAGTAGTCATGCAGGTAGAAGGAAGTGGATTGCGCATCAGCTCCACAGCTTTCAAGGATGTCCTCCGCAATTGCCCGAAATTGAACAAAAAGCTGCAGCGCTTTTCCCAGGTGCTCGGAATGCAGGCGACACAGATCGCCGCCTGCAACCGTTTGCACGGTGTCGAGGAACGACTCGCTCGCTGGTTGTTGATGAGTCAGGACCGGCTAGGCGGAGATGTCGTGCCTCTGACGCAAGAGTTCCTGGCACACATGCTTGGCACCCGTCGTGCTAGCGTCACCGATGCCGCTGGCTCATTACAAAAAAAAGGCTTAATTACCTACAGGCGCGGCAATGTAAAGATTAATGATCGACACAGACTGGAAGAGACCGCTTGTGAATGCTACGGAGTAATGGTGCGCCTATTGTATCGGTGGCACCAAGAGACGACGTCCAAGAAGCTAGCACAGTAGTGTATAAGCCTTCTCCCTCCTAATCCGTTCTCGAAATGCCGGCGAAATTTGCCTCTCGAAAACCTCAGCCTACTAGCTCGCACGAAAAATATGCGTTTCGGGGAGCGGCGTCGCCTGACCACCAGGCGTTCAGGAATCGACAGGAGTAAGTTGTACCCTTGTCAGTGCCGCCTTCCAAGGTTTGGCGAAATAGGTTGCAAGCAAGCCACAAACAGCCGCAAAGGATAGCCACAGTCCTGGAACCGCTCGATTGCCTGAAATATGGATCAGATAGGTGCTGATTGCTGGTGTGAATCCCCCGAAGATCGCGGTGGCCAGGCTATAGGCGAGTGCAAAGCCGGTCGTCCTCACCTCGATCGGCATGATTTCGGCGAGGAAGACGACCATGGCACCGTTGTAGCTGGCGTAGATAAAGGAAAACCAAAGCTCGACGGCCAGGAGTCTAGCAAAGGAAGGCTCCCGGACCAGCCACAGCATCGACGGGTAGGCGGTGATCAGCATCAATAATGTGCAGGCAACAAGAAGAGGGCGGCGTCCAATTCTGTCGGACAGTGCACCCATGATGGGCAGCCAGAAGAGGTTAGATGCTCCCACGCATAGGGTCACGATCAGACTATCAAGGCTCGCAAGATGCAGCACGGAACTCCCAAAAGTGGGTGTGTAAGCCGTGATCATGTAAAACGACACCGTAGTCATGGTGACCATTGAGGCGCCCACAAGAACGATCCGCCAATTATTTCTCAGCGAACGAAAAATCTCCGACGTCTCAGGCCTATGTTTCCGCGCCAGGAATTCATCCGTTTCCGCAAGAGATTTTCTAAGCCTGAAGAGAAAAGGAATGATGATGCAGCCCAGAAGCAGCGGAACGCGCCATCCCCACTGCGTCATTTTTTCCGGGGGAAGAACGGAATTCAGGGCCACACCGACCGAGGCCGCAACCATCACGGCTACCTGCTGGCTTCCCGATTGCCAGCTCACGTAAAAGCCCTTGTGGCCGGGCGTGGCTATCTCCGAGAGATAAACCGACACCCCGCCCAACTCCATACCGGCGGAAAATCCTTGGAGAAGCCGGCCCATCACCACAAGCAGCGGCGCCAACAGCCCAATAGTGGCGTAGCCCGGCATGCACGCGATCGAAAAAATCCCAATGGACATCATGCTCAGAGTAACGAGTAATCCTGCGCGACGCCCGTGGCGGTCGGTGTACGCCCCGAGCACCAGCGCACCGAGCGGACGCATCAGAAAACCGGCGCCAAAGGTCATCAGGGAGAGCATCAGCGAAACGAAAGCACTGCCGCTGGGGAAAAAGGCTTTCCCGATGGCCGCCGCGTAATAGCCAAAGACCATGAAGTCGTACATCTCCAGAAAATTTCCACTGGAGACGCGGATCACGGACCAGATTTTATCTTTCCGTTCCCTGGAACTGGTCATTTGGGCACTATTTGTGAACAGACTCCTTTTACTTCAAGATGAGGAAACGCGGCGAGTTTTGCCATGTTGCTCATGGCTAGAGTCATTTCATATCACAAATCACATTGCAACCTAGCGTGTGGTTTCAGCAAACAGATTGAATAAGGCACCTGCCCCTATAGGCTGAGATTACAGGTGGGTTAAGAAACGGCTGGACCTTCGCGATGCAGCCCTCGCTCAGTCACGGTTTCCGGAATCACCAGGCCAGTTTAAGTCCAAGTTGAATCTGGCGTGATGAGGTAGACGTGGAACCAATCACACCTGCGTTTCCGGTACCGATTGAGTTGTTGGCATCGTTCAAGAAATTGGGCGCTGCAAAGTTAGGATGATTCAGGGCATTGAACAGCTCCGCCCGGAACTGGACCCTAAACCTCTCCCTGAAAGCAAAATTCTTGAAGGTGGAAAAATCCACGGTGGTCAGTCCAGGTCCATAGAAACGGTTGCGCCCCGAATTACCGACGAGAACTCCTCCGGTGACAGCCGGTGCAGCCGTGAAACAAGCCGCATTGAACGCCACCCTCTGACCAAGCGAATTGGTACTGATTCCAGGTGTGGCGTTGCATCCAGGAATCAGGTTCGCGTAGTCCATGGAAAAGTCTCCGTTGAACCCTGTGTTCAGAGGATCACCGCCGCCGCCATTCGTGACAGTGAATGGAGAGCCGCTCGTCGCCGTAACGATGGTGCCGATCTGCCATCCACCTGCGAGGTACGATGCCAACCCTTCTTTAGGGCCCGGTACATTCCAGATTACGGTTCCGACAAGGGTATGCCGGATGTCGAAGTCGCATGCGCCAACTCTGTAAGCCTTGCTGAGGAGCAGGGGCACAGCGATGGAATTGACATACGTATCTCCGGTAACCGGTGCGGAGCTTGTGTCTCTGCACTTACCGAAAGTGTAGGAGAGTTGGCCTTGCACGCCATGAAAAATATCGTGCTTCAGTTGCGACTGAAAGCCGTGATACGTGGCTTCCCCATCGAATACGACGGGACGAATACCCGCTCCACCCGGAGGTCCAGGTGTAGCGCCTCCATTCGCTCCACCCCAGTTTGGGTCGAGCTGGTAGGTGCCGGAGGGAATGAGGATGCCGGCAGAAGTCTGTATGGGAGGGACAAGGTTGATATCGTCGGCCGCTACGGAAAGATGCACCGACCTGGAGCCCACGTAACCGACGAGCAAGGTCCAACTGGTGCCGAGCTGCCGTTGAATATTCAAGTTCCAGTCCAAGACATCGGCGCGCTTGGGATTCTGATCGATGTAACGGTTGCGGATTTTGTTGAGGTTGAAACTGATATTCGGATCAATACCGGTTCCGAGCGTGCCGCTTGGATCGGAGCCAATAATCTGGAACGGAGCGGTTGCGGCGGTGTTGAGACCGAATTCATAGGGAAGGGGGAGCACGTCAAAAATGCCGAAGCCTGCACGTACGGAGGTTTTTCCATCCTTAAATGGATCCCAGGCGAATCCAATTCGCGGTTCGAAGTTTTTCGTCGTCGGATTATTCTTAATAAAGCTGCCCACATGAACCGGGCCGCACGGACTGCTGAGGCTGGGCGCAATGCCGGGAGTAGCACAGTTCACGAGCGTGGTGATCTCCTGAATTCTGTTGTTAGCGTCGTTCGGCAAAGTGGTGAACTCATACCGAAGGCCGATGTTCACGGTGAAGTTCGGCCGCCAACGCCAGTCATCCTGAATGTAGCCGGCGAACAAACTTTCGCGGATGGCGACCTCATTGGAACCACCCGGAGCGAGCGCGTTCAGGCGATTGGGGGCATTGCTCAAAAGCAGGCACAGGCCGCCGGAGGTAAACGTAGAACACGGACCGGTCTTTGGCTGACCGTAATTGTTAAATCTTCCATTCGGGCTTAGCTTCTCGGTGATGTTGTAGAGCATGCGCTCGAAGGCAAACCCGACTTTTATCGAGTGTGTGCCACGAGTCACAAAGGCATCGTCGTAAAATTGTCCGGAGGTCCAACGATGAAGGAAGCGATTGAGCCCGCCCAAGCCGATAGCAGTAGTGACAATACCGGGCACGCCAATTTGAGGAGGTCCTATCGCGCCGGGCGCAACGGCGAGAGCTGTATCTGTGGCAACGCTGTCACCGGAAACAGGATTGTTGATGTCACCACGGATGCGGCTGAGCCCGACACGAAAGGTGTTCACCAAGGCAGGGTTGAAGATGTGAGTCTCTTCGACGCTGGCCATCTGCCTTCGCGAGAAAACCTGATGGGTGGCGTTCAAGAGCGGATCCGGCTGGCTTCGCGGTCCAGAATCAAAAAAGTAACTGACGGAAAGCGTGTCCTTTTCGGAGAATTTCTGATCCAACCTGGTGGTGAAATAATTTTCGTTGGTGATGGACGGCAGCGCAACGTTGAAGCTAACCGAGTCCTGGTTAACCGCGTTGGTGCAGGAAGCGGGGCAGGGCCAAAGGGCCAAATATGGAACAACTTTGGAGTCCACCGCGACCGGTGCCAGGGAAGCGCACGGATTAGTTGGGGTAGAAACGCAGAGCATGCCGTTCCGGGCTTCTAAGGAAGGTACCCGAATGAGTTGTGAGCCGGGCTGGTTTTGACGAAGGCCCTCGTAGGTTCCATAAATAAAGGTCTTGTCCTTTACAATTGCGGTCCCGCCGGAGCCCCCGAACTGAATTCGGCGGAAGGAAGGAATAGGACCGGCGGGATCAAAATAGTTCTTGGCGTCAAAGACCTTGTCGCGGTCGAAGAAAAATCCCGATCCGTGGAATTCATTTGTGCCGCTTTTGGTAATTGCGTTGATGATCGCGCCTGAAGTCCGGCCATATTCCGCAGTGTAATTGCTGGTCAGCACGGAAAATTCCTGAATGCCATCCACGCCGAGATTCAGCCCGGAGGCGCCGCCCGGAGAGCCGTTTGAATAATCGTTAATGCTGATGCCGTTGACACGATAAGTATTTTCATTGGCACGATGCCCGCTGTCGCTAAGTTGGTTCCCAAATCCGCGGTTGCCTTTATTGGCGCTGAAACCCGTGCCGACCTGATTGGGGATGCTGGATACTCCGGGTTGCAGAGTGGCGAGGGAAGTCCAGTCGCGGCCATTCAGAGGAAGCTCGCGCATGGTCTTGGAGTCGACTGTTTCGCTGATCGTGGATGTGGTTGTCTGGATGTCCGGAGGCGCAGCGTTCACTTCAATTTTCTGAGAAAGAGAGCCAATCTTTAAACTAACGTTCAGGGCCTGCTGTGCGCCTACCGTGAGGGTGATGCCCCTTTGGACGACCGTCTGAAACCCTTGGGCCGAAATTGTGACTTCATAGCTGCCGGGCAAAAGATTCGGAGCGGCATAGAGACCGTCTCCATTGGTGGTCGCTTCGCGAACTACATCCGTCCCGACGTTTTTGATACGGACCGTGGCCGTCGGCACCGGCCCACCCTGTTCATCCGTGACCATTCCTGAGAGCGTGGCTCCCGTTACCTGGGCGATCGCGGGCACAGCCGAGACCCAATCGAGAAAAGCGGCTATACCAATCATCAAGGCAAGCTGCAGCGCTACCTCAAGGTTTCGCTTCAACATCATTACCCCCCTATGGCATGCACCCGAAAACAGTTAACAGATCGGCGACTAGCGAAGCTCCAGGCGATTGCATCGCTAGTCGACAAGGAGACCTGCACCCAAAGTGGCGAAACTCTGCAGGAGGTGCATGTCAAACGCAATCCGTGATGCATCCAATCAGAGCCATATATGCATCTCTGCCTTAGGTATTGATACTTTGGGACTTAGCCACCCAAGTCACGGGCTTCTTTGACGCTAATGGGCCGCAGCGTTATACTCCGGTAATCCTTAGGTACAGTAATGAAGTCCAATTCCCATTCTTCGGGCATGATTCGCTGCGGCGCCTTTGAAGTCGATCTCAAGGCATTTGAGCTGCGCAAACACGGTTTGCGTCTCAAACTGGCGGAGCAGCCTTTCCAAATTCTCGCAATCCTGCTGGAAAAACCGGGAGGGGTGGTCACGCGGGATGAACTCCGCGAACGCTTGTGGCCCGGGGACACGTTCGTTGATTTTGATCACGGGCTGAACAATGCGGTGATGCGCCTGCGGGAGGTTCTGGGCGATTCCTCGGATAGTCCGCGATTCATTGAAACTTTGCCTCGACGGGGCTACCGCTTCATTGCGCCGATCGAAGAAATACCTGCGCCGGGGCAGGTTGGCCATGCAGGTGAATTGCGCGAAACCCAAGCCATTGTCCGCGCTGCGCATTCCGATGTGGCGCATGGGTTAGCACCAAATGGCGGACAAGTTCCGGTCGGAGCCAATCCAAAAAGCTGGCTGACGTTGCCACGAATTGCGCTTTTGTCGGCAGCGGTGCTCGTCCTGGCCGTGGGTTCCGGGCTGACGGTGCATTACGTCAGAGGGATGGAATCGGGGCGGGTGAATTCCGCCCACACGATGGCTCTTGTGGTGCTTCCGCTCGAAAATTTGTCCGGTGACAGGGACCAAGACTATTTCGCTGACGGTATGACCGACGAGCTTACTGCGAATCTCGCCAAGATCCGCTCGTTGCGGGTCATCTCGCGATCCACGGCAATGGCCTACAAGGGCACACATAAGCCGCTCTCCGATATCGCCAGAGAATTGCATGTGGACGCTGTCGTGGAAGGCACCGTCTTACGTGCGGGAGATCGCGTCAGAATTACTGCAGAACTTGTTCAGGTATCCACTGACCACCATCTTTGGGCCGATACTTACGAGAGTCAGCTTGGCGATGTCCTCGCTCTCCAGAATCGGGTCTCTTCCGCGATTGTCGATGAAATCCGCATCAAACTCACTAAGGAAGACAAAGAACGTCTGGCTAGGAATCCCGCGGTCAGCCCTGGAGCCTATGAGGAATATCTGAAGGGCCGCTACTACTGGAACAAGCGGTCGGCTGACGGTTTTGCAAAGGCGATCCAATATTTTGAGGCGGCTACCCGCAAAGATCCACAATATGCCTTGGCATACGCGGGTCTTGCCGACTGTTATGGAATTATTGGCGCGACAATTTATGGGAGTGTGCCTACCGCAGAAGCGGCACCGAAGGCCAAGGCGGCGGCCATTCGCGCGTTGGAGATCGATCCATCGCTGGCGGAGGCGGAGACTTCTCTGGCCACGGCGAAGTTTAATTATGACTGGGACTGGGCCGGCGCGGCGGAGGGATTCAAGCGGGCTACCCAGCTCGATCCCACTTATGCGACGGCGTATCAACGATACTCGTTGTATTCGATAGCGATGGGGCGGTTCGACGACAGCCTGGAACAGATCAAGAGAGCACGGGATCTGGATCCCCTCTCGATCAGCATTAATTCCAGTTTCGGGTGGCGTTTGTACTTAGCGCGACAGTATGACCGTTCCATCGTACAGCTGCGCGACACATTGGAAATGGACCCGTCCTACGAATGGGCGCATCTTGTTTTGGGCCAGGCGTACGAACAAAAGGGCGAATACAACGTGGCCATCGACGAATTAAGAAAAGCCGTCGAGCTATCTCACAATAGCCCTTTAATGATTTCCGCGCTCGCCCATGCTTATGGGCTTTCCGGAAACCAGCCTGAAGCGCAAAGGCTTTTGACCCAGCTTCTCGCACAATCCGCGCAGCGATATGTCTCTCCTTATTACATCGCCATGGTCTATGTGGCTATGGGAAAAAATGATTTGGCGATGAACTGGATGGAAAAGGCGCTTGCCGATCGCTCCAACGGTCTGGTGTTTCTGAAGGTTGAACCGGAACTCGACCCTCTGCGCTCCAATCCTCGCTTCCTCGCTCTCCAGCACGAACTTCACTTCCCGAACTGACCGAGGTATTGGGAGTTCGCTTCCCGCATGGATTCTCGCTTTGAAGAAATCGAACAGAGCTGCGTCGTGCGCCGCATCACTCTTCGGTCATTGCTCCGTGCAAATGACGCTGAAGGGCGTTTCGATCGAGTTCATTTTCCCAACGGGCGATGACTAGGGTCGCGACCGCATTGCCAATCATGTTCACGACAGCGCGGCACATGCTAAGGAAACGATCGATTCCGAGAATAAGTGCCATCCCGGCGACGGGAATGGTTGGGATGACCATCATGGTAGCAACCAGGGCGATGAAGGCGGCTCCTTGCACCCCGCTGGCACCTTTGGAAGTGAGTAGTGCGACGCCCAAGATCGTGAATTGCTGGAGCAGTGTCAGATGAGTGTTGGTCGCCTGTGCCACGAATAGCGCGGCAAGGGTCATGTACAGGCTAGTGCCGTCGGCATTAAAGGTGTAACCAGTCGGGACAACCAGACCGACGAGGGCTTTGGAACAACCCAGTCTTTCCAGCTTCACCATGAGATTCGGCAGCGCAGGTTCCGAAGAACTGGTTGCCAGCACCAGTAGGATTTCTTCGCGAAGAAACCAGAGGAAGCGCAGGATTCCAAAGCCTGCGAATCGAGCGACACCTCCCAAAATAACAATGACAAAAAATATCGAAGTGATGTAAAGCGTGGCCATCAGTTTCGCGAGAGGACCCAAGGAAGCCAAGCCATATTTGCCGATGGTAAAAGCCATGGCGCCGAACGCTCCGATGGGCGCGAAGCGCATCAGTATTGCTACCACACCAAATACGGCTTGCGTGAAGCCCTCCAAAAGGTCAACGACGGGTTTGCAGCGCGGACCAGCAATCGACAATGCGAAGCCGAACAGAAGAGAGACGAGCAGAACCTGCAGGATGTCTCCTCGTGCAAAAGCGTCGACGATCGTATTCGGAATAATATGCGCCAGGAACTCCGTGACGCTCTGCGCTTTGGCTTGGCCGGCGTATTGCGCCACCGCCGTGGCGTCCAGCGTGGTGGGATCGACATTGAAACCGCTTCCAGGGTGCACAACATTTCCCACCACAAGTCCGATGAGCAGAGCAAGGGTCGAGAACAGTTCGAAATACAGGAGGGCTTTGCCGCCAACTCGGCCGACTTTTTTCATGTCCTCCATGCCGGCGATTCCGGTGACCAGGGTGCAGAAGATGACCAGAGTGATGATCATGGTGATCAGACGGATAAAGGCATCGCCGAGGGGTTTCATGGAGACGGCGGTGGTGGGGCTGACGTAACCGAGAATGATGGCGATGGCCACGCCGACGAGGACCTGGAAAGAAAGCCCCATGTAAAAAGGCTTCTTGTGTGGAGGTGCAGATGCTTCAGGTCGCATTGTGTCCGGGACCAACATCGGTTGAGTTAGCTCCTTTGAAGCGTGGGACGAAGCTCGCGGACATCCCGCAAAGTTTCCAGAGAGAGCAATTTCTTAATGAGCGCAGAACATTTAGCCGTGCCGAGGACGGGTGCGATCAGGTCGCGGGCTTTGTCCACAACTTCGTCGCGGGTCATGGGATTGTCCGCGGTGCCACGAACATCACGCACCCATTGCGTGAGTTCGGTGCCGTCATTGAGCGTCAGCTCGACGATGGCCTCGCGTCGGGGACGGCGGGCATCGATGCGCGGATCGGCGACGACTTCGACCTTAGCACGCTGGCGCAACACGGCTGGATCCTTCATACGCGCCTTGTCATGGACAGACTGAAACGTCACCGTCTTATCGAGGAGCATCACAGCAACCATGTGTTCCGCGCAAATATCCGGGATGTCGCGGTTGCTGACGGTGTTCGCTTCGTCGGTAGCGATGCGGACAACAACTTTTTTAACGTCGTCGGCAGAGAACGAGCGCCGCTGAAAGAACCCGGCAAGAGCATCAAGCGGTGCTTGAATCGGCGAGCCGACGGTCCATTTTTTGATGTTGGTGCGGGTAATCTCGTACCGCTCACCTAACTTATCGATCAAAGCTGCAGGATCGGCCTGGATGGCTCCATTTTCCCGTGGGGCGAGAGCCTCGAAGAAATTGTCTGAGCCGGAAAAAATGTCCTCCACACCGCTCCAGCCAGAGCGAATCAGAGACGCGGCCAGTACCGCGACAGAGGCAGGTTTTCCAGCGAAGAGAAACGCCTTCTCCATATGCTCGGCATCGCGAGACCATGCCCCAATTCCGGAGGTTTGCTGCGCCGTGTAATCGAGCATCAGGCGCATTTGCCGGGCGTCAAGACCTGCGGCGCAACCAGCAGCTGCACCGGCGCAGAAACACGCGGCAGTGCCGTGCGTGCTGCGGTGCGTTGCGGCCTGGTAAGCAGGGCCGCCCATGCTCATGGTTACGCGCGTTCCGATGTCATACCCGAGGGTGACGGCGCGCACGAACTGCGCTCCGGTGATTGTGTATTGCTCGCCGGCTGCAAAACCGGCTGGAACCGTCGAAACACCAGGATGAGAGCGCGACGGACCGTGCGAATCGTCGGTTTCGTCGGAATGCGCAAGCACGCCATTCGCAAATGCCGCCTCGATTGGGCCGCAAACGATCTTAGAAGCAACAACCGTGGCAACCGGTTTACCACCATAGGCGCGGGCAAATTCCAACGCGCCGCGACCAGGAGGCAGGCCGGAGCCAGAAATCATTGCGGCAAAGGTATCCAAAATGTGCTGCTTAGCCTTCTCGATCACTTCTTCTGGTAATGTGCGCGTGGCTGCAGCGCTCATGTATGTGCTGAGTTGTTGCATGATGGGACTGATGTTATGGGATGTCTCGTCCGGATACAGAAAAGTAGCGGCCTTCGCGAAATTCGGAGAAAGTGCAGCGAGCACACCGGACGCGCCACTCAACCTGATGAGTCGGCGGCGGGTCATGAGCCCACGGTCATTCGCTTTGCCTACAGTTTCTTCTGGATGGCTCATTGGTATCCTCTCCCACCAGGTTTGATCGGCGTTCCGCAGCGTTCACTGTTCGATCAACCGATCAACGGCTTCATTACGCGAAACAATTCGTTCTTGGCTTCAAATCCGATCCCCGGAATCTCTGGAAGTCGGACGTAGCTGTTTTCCACGGGAATGCCATCCGCGAAACCGCCGAAGGGCTGAAAAATTCCGGGATAGGATTCGTTGCCTCCGAGTCCCAACCCTGCAGCAATGTTCAGAGACATTTGGTGGCCACCATGGGGGATGCATCGTGCGGGCGACCAGCCGGATTCCTTCAACATTTCCAAAATTCGCAGGTATTCAACCAGGCCGTAACTCAGCGCACAGTCGAATTGCAAAACATCACGATCGGATCGCAGGCCCGCGTAACGGATCAGATTGCGCGCATCCTGCACGGAAAATAAATTCTCACCAGTGGCCATGGGGCCTGGGTAGTGCGGCGCGAGTTTTGCCTGAAGTTCGTAGTCGAGTGGATCGCCCGCTTCTTCGTACCAGCGCAATCCGTACGGAGCAAGTGCCTGGGCATAGGCAATCGCCGTTTCCAGGTCGAAGCGGCCGTTGGCGTCTACAGCGAGTTGATCCGGTGTCTTCAAAATCTTGAGAACGGCTTCAATCCGGCGCAGATCTTCGGAAAGCGGCGCCCCGCCAATTTTCATCTTCACCACGGAATAACCAAGATCAAGGTAACCCGACATTTCATGCTGAAGCGCGGCCAAATCCTTGCCCGGGTAATAGTAGCCACCGGCGGCGTAGACGAAGACTTTTGTGTCGACCTCCCCGGCGCGGTAGCGGTCCCCGAGAAGTTTGTAAAGCGGAAGGCCGGCGATTTTCGCCGTAGCGTCCCAAACAGCCATGTCCAAAACTCCGACAGCAACGGACCGCTCGCCGTGGCCTCCCGGTTTCTCATTACGCATGACAACTTCCCAAACGCGGGCAGGGTCGAGGTTGTCGCCACTGCCATTCAGCAACGCTTGCGAATCCGCGGCCTTCAGGCGCGGGATGAAGCGATCACGCAAGAGTCCGCTCGGCGCATAACGGCCGTTGGAATTAAAACCGAACCCAACGACAGGCTTGCCGTCGCGAATCACATCGGTAATCAGGGCGAGGACACTAACCGTCATCTGGCTGAAATCGATGAAGGCATTGCGAATCGGAGATTTGATCGGCACAACGGTCTCGCGGATGTCGACAATCTTCACAATTTCACCAGTTGACTGGGGGAGTGGGTAGTCATTTAATTTGCAGAAGAGGGCGAAGCTCACGAATGTCTGTTACGACTTCGAGGTCAACTATTTTCCCGATGAGGCCCGCGCATTTCCGGACCCCGAGAACCGGGGTGATCAAGTCGCGGGCTTTCGCCAGAACCTCTTCGCGGGCCATGGGATTTTCGGGTGTACCGCGAACATTGTCGACGCGGCGAGATAGGAGTGTGTCGTCCGCAAGGGTGACCTCCAGGATCGCCACTCGCAGAGGCATAAGCCGCTCGAGTTCGGCGTCCGGTATGAGGTTAATTTTTGCTCGTTCGCGCAACACAGCTGGGTCTTTCATTCTTGCTCTGTCATGCGCCGAAGCAAACGTGACTGTCTTCTCCAACAGCGCAACCGCCAAAATATGTTGGACACAGATGTCTGGAATTTCGCGATTGTTGACAATGGCAGCTTCGTCGGTGGCAAGCCGAACGTTGACCCGCTGCACCTGGCTGGCGTCGAAAGGACGCTCCTTGCGAAGGATTTCGAGCGCGTCCAGCGCGGCCTGGATCGGCGAGCCGACTGGCCATTTTTTGATATTGGTCCGTGTGACTTCGTAGCGTTCGCCCAACTTGTCGATCAGCCCGGACGGATCAGCGTTCGGGTTGTACGCTTGAAAGAAATTATCTTTTCCAGAAAAAATATCGTCGACACCAGTCCAGCCGGACTGAACGAGAAGCGCGGAGGTGATGCCGCTCCGTGAGTTCATGCCACCAAAGAGAAAGGCTTTCTGAATGTGCTCCGTATCGCGGTTCCAGGAGCCGAGTCCGGAAGATTGCTGCGCCGTATAACCCAGCATCCAGCGCATTTGCTGCGCGTTCAGGCCGGCTGCGCAACTGGCCGCGGCCGCGGCTCCGAACAGTGGAGAGATGCTGTGCGTGCTCCAGTGGCTTTCCGCTTCGAATTTTTGTCCACCAAGGGTCATGGTTACGCGAGTACCAATGTCGTAGCCGAGCGCTGCGGCCCGCAGAAGGTGAACTCCACTGATGTGAAACTGTTCGCCGGCGGCCAGAGCGGCAGGCACAACGGCACAACCCGGATGGGACTGCGATGGCGAGTGGGAATCGTCGGTCTCGTCGGCGTGAGCCAGCATACCGTTGGTTAGAGCGGCTTCGATCGATCCGCAGACAATATCTGACGCGACCACGGTGGAAATTTCCTTGCCGCCGTATGCCTGGGCAAATTGAAGAGCGCGCTCGCCCGGAAGCAATTTGGATCCGGAAATCATGGCGGCCAGGGTGTCCAGGATGTGATGCTTGGTCTTTTCCGCGACGTCGTCGGGAAGCGGACGGTCGGCTGCCGCACTCATGTAGGCGCTGAGAGGATTCATGACCGAAGCTGCGGATTTCGATGTTGTCGATTGTCGAGGTGCGGGGAAAGCCCTTGCCACCTGAGGAGGCAATACTACGGCAGGGATAGCTAGGCCCGCCCATTCGAGAAGGTTGCGGCGAGTGAAGCCAGGTGGATCGAAGGCATTGACTTCGGTGCGTTTAGATTTCATGCGAATCGGCACTCTCGCTCTGGAATTCCTCGATGCTCTTGCTGACTTCCATGCACAACAGGCTAGGTTCCGCTGATTTGCTTGGCAATCGCCTCACCCAAGTCTCGAGTCATGGAGTTTCCGCCGATATCCGGTGTTCGAACCTTTGAGGTAGCCAAAATTACGGCGATTGCCGTCTCGACGGCATCGGCAGCTTCGTAAGCTCCGAGGTGTCGCAGCATCATGGCACCCGACCAAATCTGGCCAATTGGGTTGGCAATCCCTTTGCCGGCAATATCCGGGGCGGAGCCATGGACCGGCTCAAACATGGAAGGAAATTCCTTTTCCGGATTGAGATTTGCAGACGGAGCGATGCCGATTGATCCGACGACGGCCGGACCAAGGTCTGAGAGGATGTCTCCAAAAAGATTGGAGCCCACCACAACGTCGAACCAATCGGGGTGGCGGACGAAATGAGCCGTGAGAATGTCGATGTGATATTGGTCCGTACGAATGTCCGGATATTCGGCCGCCAGCGAATGAAAGCATTCATCCCAAAAGGGCATGGTATGAATGATGCCGTTGGACTTGGTGGCGGACGTAAGATGCTTATTGCGTTTGCGGGCCAATTCAAACGCGAACCGGAGCACGCGGTTCACTCCGCGGCGTGTGAACACGGTTTGCTGCACGGCCATCTCGTCTTCCGTACCTTCGTAAAGTCGTCCACCAATGTTTGAGTACTCCCCCTCATTATTCTCGCGAACGATGGTGAAATCGATTTGGCCGGGTTTCCACTTTTTCAGTGGTGATTCGATGCCGTCGAAAAGGCGCACGGGACGAAGATTCACATATTGCCGAAACGTGCGCCGGATGGGGATCAAAAGTCCCCAAAGCGAAACATGATCGGGAACGCTGGGGTGGCCTACGGCGCCAAGGAAGATGGCGTCGAACGGCCGCAACTGCTGCAGCCCGTCGTCCGGCATCATTTTCCCGGTCCGGACGTAGGTCTCGCAGCTCCAGTCAAAGTCGCGCCATTTCCATCGAAAACCAAAACGTTGTCCCGCCGCTTCCAGTACGCGGACGCCTTCGGGAACCACTTCTTTCCCAATGCCATCACCGGCGATGACTGCGATATTGAACGTTTTCATTGTCCTCAACTCATCTCGCATCCGCAGACAGCAACGGCGATAGCGCAGACATGTCCGGAGCGGTTTCCAGTGTTTTCACGAAGGCGATTATTTTTTCGGTCTTTGCCTGCGGCCATTCCGCATATTCCGCGCATCCCCGAAATTTTGCCGCCGCCTCGTCAAAGTTCATGGGGTTTGTCGGGCTGCCCTTGCCAAAAGCAGCTTGGCCGGTGATTACCTTGCCATCCTTCAGCGTGATTTTCAGGATCGAGGTCATCTTGTCAAAACCAGCGCTTTCGGCCTCAGGGTCCACATAGAAATTGATTTTGCGGATCATCTCCCGGACATCGGGACGTTGAACGACTTGGTCCGAAAACTGGCCGAGGCCGGCCTTGCGCTCAAGGAGAAGAATCGCCATGCAGAATTCCATGCTGAATTTTGCTTCCAGCCCGGTCTTGGGGTCGTGATGGAGAAGCGTGGTGGTCATATTGTGGTTGGCGCCGACATCGACTTTTTCCACCTGGGACGCTTTTATATTGTTGGTTTCGATTAGCCGCGCTAGTTCCGTCATGGCCGGATGAGTGAGAGACCCCGAAGGATAAGGCTTCAACGAAACACCTGGCGAAGCGAAGGTCCAAGGGTCTCCCAAGCGGTTCATAATCGCCGATGGATCGTAGGAGCCGCCTGCCGCATGGAAGAAGCCTCTGTCCGCTTCCAGAATTTGCTCTGCGGCAGTCCACCCAAGCGCCGCAAGTTCGGCGGAAACAAGACCGCTCTCCGCTGCATGCCCGGCTTGAAAAGGCTTGGTCATGGTTCCGAAGTTTTCGCGCAGACCGCCTGACTGGCTGGCCGCCAAGCCAAAAGCGTTCAGTGTTTTTGTCAGGTCGAATTTGAGCAGCTTGGCGCAGGCTGCCGCTGATCCGAACGGCCCGCAAGTACCGGTGGTGTGAAAACCATCCTGGTAATGCCGCGGTGAAATGGATTCCGCGACTTTGCATTCCACCTCAGCTCCCATGTGATAAGCCAGCATCCACTCTTTTCCGGTGACCCTGCGTTGTTCCGCAAGCGCAAATATCGCGGGCAGCACCGGAACTGTGGGATGCATTAGAAGGCCGTAGACACGGTCCTTCGCCGCGGCAAGTTGGGTATCGTCGAAGTCGTCGGCGTGAATCGAGATACCATTGGCTAGTGCCGCAAACCGCGCGGACGTCTTTTGCGCGGTGCCAATCACCGTGGCCTTTCCGCTGCAAGCGCCGGATTGCTCAATAAACTTGCGAGAAATGGGTCCGCTTTCCGCGCGCGATCCAGCCAGTGCCAATCCGAAACCGTCCAGGATGGATTTTTTGCCAAGTTCGATCACGCCCGTAGGGATATTCTCGTATTTCGTCTGGATGACGAATGTCCCCACATATTTTGTGAGACCCGGAGTCTTGGGGAAATCCACCGTGCTGCTCCTGGCCTTTGCGGAATTTGAGAATACCGAGGCGCCAATCGCACCAAGGGAGGTCTTGCCGAAGTCACGGCGTCGCATAGTTCACCAGGAAGTAAGACATGCTATGGCTGAACGTCATAGACGCGCACTTCAGCCTCTTTGCCTTCATGATGCGGAACAGCAAGATAGTAGCGGTTCAACTCGGGGACCAGGATAGCTGTCTTGGCGCGAAATGCTCCTGGAATCCTAGCGAGTAACGAATAATGGTCAGGGTCCTTTTGCTCGAACACATCGACGAACTGGTCTCCGGCGAGATAGATGCGTTTGTGCTGCGGGTCGTAAACGGCATCATCCACCAAACCAACCGCGGGAAGGTCCGCGATAACCTTGCCGTCATCGGAATTCATAACAATCAATTTGCCTGGAGTCCGGGTGACGACAAACAAGCGGTGATTGGCTTCATCAAAGGCCATCGCAACGTTCAGCTTATCACCTGCCGGCAACGGCCAGGTGACGGTGAGAGCCGATTTGTTGCGGTCCATGACTCCTACAGCGTCTTTTCCCGTAAGGTTGATGAACATGCGCGGCCCGGATTTTTCCAGCATGATTGCTTCCACGTGATTCGTGGGTATCTTGATGTCGCGCAACTTCTTCAAATTGTTAGTGTCAATGACGCTGATCAAGGAATAAGGAGTGTGCGCTTCTCGCCCGCCACTCACTACGTACATATAAGATGTGGCCGGATCGTAGGCGATGGAGTCCGCGTCGATAGACACTTTGATTTCGCCGACCGGCTTGAAACTATCGCTGTCATACACCTTCACTGCGGACGCGTCGCCCTCAACCACAAACAGCTTTTTCAAGTCCTTGCGAAAAAGGATCGCGTGCGGGGCTTTTATATCCTCCATCGTGTGGACGCGTTGATTCGTCTTGGTGTCCAGCACGTCTACTTTGTCGTTCTCTTCGTCCGTCAGGAAAAGACGGTGCCCATCGACATCAGCAGCAAAATGGTCGAAATCCCCATCCTTCAGCCCGGGCAGCGGAATGGTTGCCACGAGTTTCAAAGGGGCCTTATCTTGCGCGTTCAGCAAAACTGGGAACGAAATAAATAGCGTGAAAAGAACGGAAAAAAAGCGCTTCATGCTTTCCTCTCGGATCGAATAAGGTGTCGGAGCTTCAGCGGAAAACGAACTACCGCCAAAACAACGGGGATGCTACGCCAGGCCCGGGAGACGCGTCAACGTCATAAGGTGCTTCACTGATGCGGATGGCAAGCCTGAATTCTTCAAAAGTTGGGATTTGAAAGGAAATTCGGAGATATGCCGCTGTTTCGGCTAAATATAAATTAATGTTGGCTTAAGTTCGTAGGGATCCACATAGATATTATGCTTGGCGGGCTGGAATGGTGCCGTTTCTGGGTCTCCAGAGAAATCCCAGATTTGAAAGAAATGTTTGTTTGATCGTCGGGGGGAAATGATGAAGAGAACGTTTGCGATTCTAATGGCGGTGTTTGGTTTGATGGTCGTGAAAACGCAATGTCAGGAGTCCGCACCACTGAAGTTGCTTCAGACTTACAAGCTTCCCGCCGACGTGAAGGGCAATTTCGATCATTTCGCCATCGATCTAACGGGAAACCGGCTCTTCGCTACGCCAGAGGCTTACAAAGCTGTGTTGGTCTTCGATCTAAAGACGGGAAATTTGATTCACAAGATTACCGGAATCGAAAAGCCACACGCAATTCTGTACCGCGAAGACTTGAAGAAGCTCTTCGTGACCGATGGGGAAGTTGGAGACCTGAAAATCGTGGATAGCGACAACTACGCGGTGCTGTCCAGCGTCAAACTGCTCGAGGACGCGGACTCGATCGGTTACGACCCAGCCACCAAATACCTTTACATCGACAATGGCGGCGGAGACGTTCACCAGACGTACTCGATGCTCAGCGTTGTGGATACCACCGCTGGCAAAAAATTGGCGGATATCAAAGTCGACGGCGACACCCTTGAGGCCATGGTGCTGGAGAAATCAAGCCCACGGATCTATTTGAATAACAAAGCAAAGAGCCAGGTGGACGTGATCGACCGCGAAAAGCGCGTGCTGATAACCAGTTGGCCGATCACCAAGGCCAAGACCAATGTGGCGATGGCTTACGACGAAGCGAATCACCGTCTGTTCATTGCCTGCCGAAGCGGAGCCATCGTCGTTCTCGACGCCCAAACAGGAAAAGAGATCACCGTTTTGCCGATCACGAAGGGTGTGGATGATCTCGTGTTTGACTCCGGGAAAAAGCGCCTGTATGCCTCGTGCGACGGCGATGCAGATGTATACGAGCAAAGCGACCCGGACAGTTACAAGTTGCTTGGCAAGGTCCCTACGGGAGCGCTTGCAAGAACTGCGCTTCTGGTGCCGCAACTAAACCATTACTTCGTCGCCGTGCCGCAACACGGAACTACGAACGCCGAAATTCTGGTCTTCGACGTCCATTGATTGTTGTGAACGAACTGTTAGAACATCGACGTTTCGCCTGTGCGATTCGTCTCGACTCTTTTCTTTGCTTGGAACTTCAGGCAAAAGCATGCCATGCGAAAGTCTTTCTGTTGTGTTCGCGGAAAATTGGAGGAGCTGGTGAGAATCTCAAGATGGATCGGGGCGAGCTTTCTGGTGCTCGTCGCATCAACTTGTGCGGTGCGAGCGCAAACTACGCCTGTCATCGCGATTCGTGCCGGACATTTGTTTGACAGCAAGTCCGGGAAACTTCTAACGAATCAAGTCATACTGGTTAGAGACGAAAAGATTGCGGCGGTCGGTTCACCCGACACGGTGCAGATTCCATCGGATGCCCAGGTGATCGACCTCAGTAAATCCACTGTACTACCAGGTCTAATCGACGGGCACACGCATGTGTTTGGCTTCGGACTCGATGGAGTCAAGCCAGGCGGTCCACCATTTGCCAGCGCAATCAATGACACACGCGAATACCGAACGCTTCTCGCACTTGCGAACGCACAGAAAGACTTACACGCGGGTTTCACCACTTTGCGCGATCTGATGAGCCATGGCGGAGGCTACTCGGACGTGGATATCAAGAAGGCGATAAACCGTGGTTACTTCACAGGCCCGCGCATGCAGGTTTCGACGATGGGATTAGTTGCCACCGGCGAGGGCATGTTAGGCTCGCCGGAAGTCAACTTGCCAAGAAATTATCAGACCGCCGATGGACCGTGGGCTCTAAGGCAGGCGGTTCGCGAACAGATTCACTACGGAGCTGACTGGATCAAGTTCCACTCAACAGCGGATTACGAGTTTGAGCCGGATGGCGAGTTAAACAGCGACCCAACTTTTACAAAAGAGGAGGTCGAGGCCATCGTCAACGAGGCACACCGGCATGGAAAAAAGGCAGCATGTCACGCTTTCGGAGGTGAAGGGCTGCGCAACTGTGTAGAAGCCGGGGTAGATACCATCGAGCACGCCATCGAACTGGACGAAGCGACCGCGGATCTGATTAAGAAAAAAGGCATTTATCTGGAACTCACCGCCTATCACTATTCCCTGAGCGACTACACCGCACGAGATGCCAAATCCACCGGCGGAAAATATAGCTTACAGGCGTTACGCGAAAAGAGCGGCCGCCTGGCCATCTCCCGCGGCCTCAAGATTTCTTTTGGAAGCGGTGTTGGCCCTTTTCCTCATGGCACGCAAGCCGCGGAGTTCGCTTATCTTGTGAAATATGGGATGTCGCCGAGCCAGGCCATACAAACAGCAACCAGCGTCGCGGCGGAAATGATGGGTTGGCAGGATCGCATCGGCTCAATCGATAAGGGAAAGTTCGCGGATATCATCGCCGTGTCCGGTGATCCACTCCAGGACATTACCGAACTGGAGCGCGTCAAGTTCGTGATGAAGGGCGGCCAGGTAGTTCGCGAAGAGACGAAATGAGTTGAGGCCTATCAAAGCTTTCACGCTCGGCGGTGCTATGATTTCCTCTTACAATACTGTTCAGGAACGGCAGCCGATGCGCATATTGCTGGTTGAAGACGAGCGGAAAGTGGCCAGTTTCATCGCCAGAGCACTGCGAGAGAATTCCTACGCTGTCGATATTGCGGAGAGTGGGGAGAAGGCTCTCGAGTTGTCCATGGACATAACCTACGACGCCATTCTTTTGGATGTACGTCTGCCAGGCTTGAGCGGCATCCAGGTCTGCAGGGAATTGCGGCAGCAAGGAACGGAAGCGCCTGTGCTTATGCTGACCGCCCGTGGTTTAGTCGAGCAGCGGGTCGAGGGCCTGGACGCCGGGGCCGACGACTATCTAACCAAACCGTTTGTCCTGGCAGAGCTTCTCGCGCGCGTGCGTGCCCTTGTGCGCCGCGGCTTGCACAGCGGAAATGCGAAGCTCCACTATGCAGATCTCGAGCTAGACCGCCACCGGCGACGGGCCACCCGGGGTAAGGAAGCTATCCCGCTTACCTCGAAGGAATTTGCCCTTCTGGAACTTTTCCTGCTTCACGCTCCGGACCTAGTTACACGAAGTGAAATCGTCGAGCACGTTTGGGATCGTCATTTTGATAGCGAGACCAATCTTGTCGAGGTTTATGTGAATCGGCTGCGACAGAAGATCGACCAGAATCGTCCGGCAAAACTCATTCATACGGTACGCGGAATAGGGTACCGCCTGGGAGCGCTGGAGCCATGAAGACAAAATCGCTTCGTTTCCGCATGATGCTCCTTTTCTGCACCGTCGTGAGCGTACTGCTGGGAGCTTCCTATCTTGCGGTTTGGGGCCTGCTCGCCCATGAGATTCCCGCACAGCTAAATAGGCAATTGTTGGAAACTAGCCGGCCTTTGTTAGCCGATATCTCCGCGGAACCCAACGCTCGGGATATAGATCGCCTGGATATTCCCGGAGAATTCTTTGAACTGCTGGATTCCGACGGACGTGTTCTGCAGAAGTCAAAGAATCTCACCGTGCCGATTGGCATCAAGAAAATTAATCCAGGCGTTTTGTATCCTACGTTCGAGGTGGCAGGCATTGGCGGAGGTAAGACTGTTCGCGCGGCGGTGATTCCGTTTCAGCAAGGAAATCAGCAACGTTTTCTAGCCGTGGCCATCCCCACATTTGGAACCAATAGGGTGCTGGACAGTTTCGGAGGGATTGTTCTCATTCTGTTTCCTATTAGCCTCCTGCTCACCGCGGGAATCTCCGCAATTTATGTAGGCCGGAGTCTTGCTCCCATTGCCGCGCTAACTCAACATGCCGCTTCCATGACCAAGAGGGTTACCCATCGCCAGGGATTCTGGGAGCCACTTCCTATCAACTCGCCGCACGATGAGTTGGGCCGCCTGGCGGAAACTTTCAATCAATTGTTTACAGGTGTGGACTCGGCGGTGCGGCAGTTGCGCCAGTTCGTCACCGATGCTTCCCACGAGTTACGCACTCCGATCGCAGTGCTTCACGGAGAAACGGAACTCCTGCTTTCCAAGCCTCGAACTGCCGAGGAATATCAGAAGACGCTCTGCATATTTGACGATGAATTGAAAAAGTTGACGCGCATGGTCGAAGGACTCTTTACCCTCTCCATGGCCGATGCCGGGCAATTGCACTTGCAGTCCGAGCCGCTGTACATAAACGAAGTGCTGGAAGAGGCCTGCGCCCTGGTTTCATCGCGTGCGCGAAAAAAGGGCATTGCGATTGTCCGAAGTTTGGATCAGGAATTTTCTTACAATGGCGACGAGGCATTCCTCCATCAGCTGTTTTTGATTTTTCTGGATAATGCCATTAAATACTCACCGAGTAACTCTGTGATTCGCGTCACCCTGGAGCGACAGGACTGCACCTTGCGCGTCTGCTTCCAGGATCAAGGAATTGGTGTTTCCGCCGAACATTTGCCGTTCATTTTCGAACGCTTTTATCGCGCAGTCCCAGCCGCATCCGGTGAATCGCAGAGTGGAGGCCTGGGTTTGGCCATCGCACAAGCCATTGCCAGGTCGCAGGGCGGGGCTATTGAATGCATTAGCAAGGTAGGTGTAGGTTCAAGTTTTACTGTGAATCTTCCGTTGATTCCTGCCGCCAATATTGACGGTTTCGAGCCGTCTAAACAGAAATTAATCTTGGGTTAAGGCATCCTCCGCCACTATACTCTAGGCTCCGGCACAAGATGGAGGTGGGGCAGTGTCCTTTCAAATTTCTTCTACTTGGTATTCGTCCGGCCGCATTGCAGCAGTTTTTTTGCTGCTGGTTATCTTGTTTTCCGTTCCGACCCTCGCACAAGTTACAGGTGGAACCCTGTCTGGAACGGTATCCGATCCTTCGGGCGCGGGCGTCCCACAGGCATCCGTGGTCATCAAGAACGTTGCCACCGGTGTTGAACGCACGGTAACCACCAATACGGATGGCTTCTACATCGCAGTTAATCTTCTTCCCGGAAGTTATCAGATCAAGATTTCCGCCACTGGCTTCAACACGGAAACGAAATCCGGCCTCACCATGAGCGTTGGCGCGCACCAGACCTTCGATGCGGCAATGCAAGTTGGAACGGTGTCGAATCGCGTGGAAGTTACCGCCGAAGCTCCTGACGTGCAACTCACTAGCTCCGATATCAGCGCGGTCGTAAATGCAACCACTGTGCGTGAGCTGCCGCTAAACGGCCGTAGCTGGACGGATTTGGCAGCCTTGCAGCCCGGTGTCAGCACGATCCAGACCCAGCCAGCCTTCTCGACCGGCGCGGATCGCGGCAATCGCGGCTTTGGCCAGCAGATGACCATCTCCGGCGCACGTCCGCAGCAGAACAATTATCGCCTGGACGGCATCAGCCTCAACGATTACGCCAACGGAGCGCCGGGCAGCGTGCTCGGCGGAAACCTGGGCGTCGACGCCATTCAGGAGTTTTCCGTTCTGACGAGCAACTATTCGGCTGAGTACGGCAAGACCTCTGGAGGCGTGGTTAACGCCATTACACGTTCTGGCACGAATGCTCTCCACGGAAGCGTATACGAGTTTCTCCGCAACAGTGCGCTCGACGCACGCAATTACTTTGAAGATCCCACTCAACCGAAAGCGTCTTTCAAGCGCAACCAGTTTGGCGGTGCGATTGGTGGGCCGATCATCAAGAACCGCACGTTCTTTTTCGCGGACTATGAAGGCATCCGGCAGTCGAAAGGGATTGCCAACCCCCTTAGGGTGCCGTCGCTTAACGCGCGGGCGGGAATACTGGTTGGCGGCAACGTCACGGTGGACCCTCAAGTCGCGCGATATTTCGTCCTTTACCCCAAGCCAGATCCGGCGTGTGTAACCAACGTCTGTGTCTTCACTTTCAATGCTCAGCAGGTTGTCACCGAGAACTTCATCACGACCCGTATCGACCACAAGTTCTCCGACAAGGACGGTGTCTTTGGCACTTATCTGTATGACAAGACACCGTACAACTCCCCGGACTCATTTGGTAACGTGGCACTCAATACTTTGTCCGCGAGACAGATCGTGGCGGTGGAGGAGACTCACAGCTTTACACCCAGCTTCGTGAATGCCGCGCGGTTTGGTTTCAATCACGAAAACGTCGACAACGATGCCGGCACGAAAGCGATCAACCCGGCGGCGGCCGATCTCACTCTGGGCGCTTTTGTGGCGGAAGGCCGGCATGCCTCCGTGGTGAACGTCGGTGGGCTTAGCGCAATGCCGGGAGGCATCGGCGGACTCCCTACTTATTTCTACAGGTGGAATTCATTCCAGGGATATGACGACGCTTTCTGGACCAAAGGCAGCCATTCCATCAAGTTCGGTGGGGCCTTCGAGCGCATGCTGCTGCAAGCCACCGCTCTTACCGATCCGAATGGAATCTGGACCTTCAGTAATTTGACGAATTTTCTAACCAACGTGCCCAGCACATTCGTAGGCGGAATCGCCAGCACGCTTAAACCCCGCAATTTTCGCCAGAGCATCTATGGACTCTATGTGCAGGACGACTGGCGCTGGAAACCCAGCCTGACACTCAATCTGGGGCTGCGCTATGAGATGACCACCATACCGACGGAAACTAACGGCAAACTCGTCAACCTCCGCAACATCTCCGACGCAAAGCCTGTCTGCGGGGTGGCTGCGCCGCAATGCTCCGGTGTTGGCCCTCTCTTGTTGTCGAACCCAACGATTCACAACTTTGAGCCGCGTATCGGGTTCGCGTGGAACCCACTCCACAACGGAAAAATGGCTGTTCGGGGCGGAATCGGCCTGTTCGACGTGCTGCCGCTGCCTTACCAGTTCATTCTTCTGGAGACACAGGCATCCCCCTTTTTCACATATCCCTCGCTGGGACCCTATGCGACATCGAATGCGCCAACTACCTTCCCTCTGGCACCTCCGGCAGCTTTTGATCCGAATTCGGCGAAACTGCGGTCCGCATACATCGAATCCAGTCCCAAGCGTAACTACGTTACGCAGTGGAACCTGAATGTGCAGTACCAGCTTACCCCGTCCCTGTCAGCCATGGTTGCTTACGTGGGGTCGCGCGGGGTGCACCAGCCATTCCGCGTGGACGAAGCTAATCTGGTGATCCCCACAAAAGGACCTTTGGGTTATATTTGGCCTAAAGTGGATGCCCTTGGGAATGCCTTCACGCAGCAATGTAATCAAACCGATCCTACGGGTATCGACCCGACGGCATGCGCGCCCCCCCCTCAAATCAACACAAACTTTGGCTCAATTCGAGGAATGTTTTATCAAGGGCGCTCTTATTTTAATGCCCTCGAATTGCAGTTGGCCAAGCGTATGAGCCACGGCTTCCAAATGCAAGGGACCTATACCTGGGGCAAGAGCATCGATACCAGCTCGGCGACACTGGCTGGCGACGCATTCGGGAATTCGATCTCCAGCCTGAACTGGTTCGATATGAAACTAACCCGCGGTCTTTCCGATTTCAACGTTACACACGCGCTGGTTGTGAATGGCACCTGGGAAATTCCTTCTGCAAAATCCTGGACCGGACCGGCCAAGTGGGCAACGGATGGATGGGAACTCGGGTTGATCTTCACTGCCAGCGATGGTGTGCCGTTTACCCCCACCTGGGGGACGGGTAGTGACCCGGCCAATACGCGCAGCAGCGATAGTTTTGCCTTCCTTAACCGGCTTGGTGGCCCAGGATGCAGTACCGCTACAAATCCAGGCAATCCCCAAAATTACATGAAGACCGAATGCTTCGCCATCCCCACCGCGCCAACCCAGGCTTTTTTCGATGCGAACTGCAACGCACAGCCACCCAGTGTGGGCGGACCTCCGCCTGCGCCGCTACAATGCTTCAATCTTCGAGGCAATGCGGGCCGCAACATTTTGATCGGCCCCGGCGTAACCAATCTGGACTTCTCCGTGTTCAAGAACAACCACGTGAAGAGAATCTCTGAGACATTCAACGTGCAGTTCCGCATGGAGATGTTCAATATCGTGAATCATCCCAACTTTGCCCCTCCAGGCCCCGGTGACGGTAACACCGACATTTTCGACGCAACGGGAACATCCCTGGCCGGCTCAGGCGCCGGAACCTTGCAGCGGACGACCATTCCAGAGCGGCAGATCCAGTTCGCTATCAAGGTCGTCTTCTAGCTCATGAGCAGAATTGGCTGATGTAGTTCCGTGGTAGGACAGCGGCCGTTTAGGTGTAAGGTCACCGCCTCTACCAGTAATTTCGCAGCCCGGTACGGAGCCGCGCGACGCGCAGCCGATTCCGGCGTGACAAGCAGTGATAAGCCGGTCCAATGCATATGGAGGTTTGGCGAATGGCCGTCTCAAGTCTGCAACTAGCCGTTTTGGGAGCTCTTCTTTTGTGTTCGGGTCTGGCGGTCCCGCGACCACCGGAGAACGGCTATCACCAGCTGAAGAAATACGAACTCGGCGCTGCGCCGGGCGGGAAGGAGTATTGGGACTACATCACCTTTGACCCATCCACCCGCCGCCTTTACATCTCGCACAACACCGAAGTAAAAGTGGTCGATGCCGATAGCGGCAAGATTGTCGGCAGCATTCCAGAGCTAAAACGGGTGCACGGGATCGCGATCGTCAACGATCTAGGGCGCGGCTTTATTAGCGATGGCGGCGCGGACGAAGTTGTGGTGTTCGAACTCAAAACACTGAATGTGACCGGTCACATCAAAACGGGCGGCAATCCCGATTGCATCATTTACGATCCTGCCTCCAAGCACATTTTCACCATGAACGGCAAAACCAACGATGCCTCGGTGATTGACCCCGGCGCCGGCACAGTTCTAGCGACTATCCCCATGGGCGGCCGGCCTGAGTACGCCGTTGCCGACGGCCACGGAACGATCTACGACAACATCGAAGACAAAAACGAAGTGGTCACCATCGATTCGTTAACCAATACGGTGAAGAAGCGCTGGCCGATTGCCCCGGCCGAAGAAGCGACGGCTATCGACCTCGATGTGCAGCACCATCGATTGTTTATTGGCGGCCGCAACAAACAGCTGGCAATCATGGATACCGAATCCGGAAAGGTCCTGCAAACTTTTCCGATCGGCGCCGGCGTGGACACCAACATCTATGAACCCGAGACTGGATTCCTGTTCGTCGCGGCGCGCGAGGGATTACTGCACATTTTTCACGAAGACAGCCCCGACAAGGTCAGTGCGGTTGAAACCGTGAAAACGGAATTCGGCGCCCGCAACATGGCTCTCGATCCGAAAACTCACATGCTTTTCATAGATACATCGGACTTCACCGCGGCTCCCGAGCCCACCGCCGAGCAACCGCATCCACAACCCACGCCAGTATCCGGTACATTCCGCTTGTTGGTTTACGGCCACTGACACTGCATTCAGGTTGCGAGGGAAACGCGAATGCCACACAAATCAAGAGCCAGGCTAGTCCTCGTTGCCTTAGCATGTTTCTTTTTCGCCTCCCTAGAGGCATCTTGGCCGCAAGCCAAACACGGGCCTTCCTCTCAAACTGCCAATGAACACGAATCTACTGTCGATTTCGAGATCTATCGCGCTCAAATCGAACCTATTTTTCTCAAGCTGCGCGAGAACGGCGTGCGTTGTTACGATTGCCACTCGACTTTGGCTACGCGCCTGCGCCTCGAACCACTTCAATCAGGCAATTCTTCTTGGACAGAAGATCAGTCCCGCAAGAATTTCACCTTTGTTCAGCAGTTGATTACGGCGGGCGATCCGATGAAGAGCCACCTGTTGCTCCATCCTCTTGCGCCGGCTGCCGGAGGTGATCCAGTGCATACCGGCGGCAAATTCTGGCAAAACCAAAGCGACCCGGAATGGCGCATGATTGCCGAGTGGGTACGTCGTGCCGCTATGGCACCGCCATCCGATGCGGCGAAAACTGCTCCGGCAGCAAATGACGCGCTAGATTTTCAGCGTTTCAAGACCGTTGTTCAGCCAATTTTCCTGAAAGAGCGGCCCGGCCATGCGCGCTGTTATGGTTGTCACACTCTTCCGAACCGAGTCTTTCATCTGGCAACTTTGTCTGCCGGCCTGTCAAACTGGACCGACGAACAATCGCGTCAAAATTTTCAGAGCGTGACGCAGCTGGTGATCCCAGGGAAGCCTGAAGTCAGCCGGCTCTTGCGTCATCCTCTTGCGCCAGAAGCCGGCGGGGATGCATTTCATTCCGGCGGCCGCCAGTTTGCCTCCTCTGAGGATCCCGATTGGACTGCCATTGCGGATTGGGTGCGTTCCGGACTCGCGCCTGCTGCCGGAAAGCCGTCTTCCGAATCGACCGTGCGAATCTACGTCACCAACAGCGCGGGCAATACTGTGGATGTTGTCGATCCTTCGATAAATCAGGTTGTTCAGGTGATACACGGTATTGAACTTCCTCATGGGGTCGGTTTCTCCCCTGACGGCTCAAGAATCTTTGTAAGCAATGAATCGGAAAGCGTCCTTGATGTGGTCGATCGTGAGTCCGCCAAAATTCTCAAGAAAATTCCTTTGAGCGGTCGCCCGAATAACATGGCGGTCGCGGCGGAAAAAGCCCTCGTCGTCGTCGGCATACGAAGCGATCCCGGCGCCGTCGATGTGATCGATGCCAACTCGTTGAAGTTTTTGAAAACTGTGCCGGTGCACGGCAGCGTGCATAATGTTTTCATAACTCCAGATGGACAGTTTGCGGTCAGCGGCTCCTTAGAAAACAAGCTCGCTACCGTCATCGACCTGAAAACTCTGGAGGTTGCCTGGGAGATTAAGTTCGATCGCGCCGTTCGCCCGATGACGTTCGAAGCGAACTCGGACGGATCGACGCGCCGAATATTCCTTCAGCTCAGTGGACTGAACGGATTTGCCGTGGTGGATTTTGAAAAACGCATTGAGGTAACCCGGATTCTCTTGCCTGAACAACACGGTGAGTTCGGGCGCGCTGAGGAACGTCTCGGCACACCTTCCCACGGCATCGGCGTCGCGCCCGACGGAAAATCACTCTGGGTCAACAGTACAGTGGCCAATGCCGTGTTTAAGTATTCGCTGCCCGATCTAAAGCTCGTCGGATTCTCTGCCCTGCCCTTAGTCCATCCCTTGAATCACGCAGTAACCGGAGCCATCCCCGAGTGGATCACTTTTACGCCAGACAGTGAGCGCGTGTTTGTTTCCAATTCGGCCGCGCGATCAGTTTCCGTGATCGATGCAAAAACACTCAAGTTCGTCACCGAAATCCCCGTCGGCGAAGTTCCGAAGCGGATCAACACACTTATCCTGCGCTAAAGCCCAACTGTTCATAATTGATGTCTTAAGCGGCGAAAGCGACGACTCGAACCTCCAAGCCGTTGATTAAGGGGCTGTCCAAAGAGAACTGAGACCGAGTGCGAGGGCTCTCAAGGTGGGGGCCACACAAAAAAGCTTGCCCGAGATTTGAATGGCGTGTTAGCGTGACGGGCAAAATCAGAACCTCCATCGCGAATGTTGAAAAAAGTGGTACAGGGGTGGTTCACCTATTATTGGTTCGAAGGGGCCTCAAGGGCTGGCCGGAACGAACTGGGTATGGAAAAAACGCCACAATCATTCAGCACTGATCTCATTCCCGCGCCGGATCGACAGGAAGCTTGGTTGTCGAACGCGAAGCAGATTTGCGGCGATTGCAAGTTCCAGTTTCCAAAGAGCTTCCCCTTCCACGGCTCGATTGAACGCCGGACGGTCGCCGACCTGGAAATGACATTGTTTTCCTCGAGTGCCGTCTCATTCAACAAGTATCCTTCGATCAATTTGAATTCAGAGAACAGACCGTGGATTGTCATCTCGCAGCTCGCGGGAGTGCGGAGATACTGCCAGGACGGCAAGGTGGCGGTGTTGAAAAAGGGCGATGCCACGCTGATTGATTCCGGGCGGCCGTGGTCTTCGGATTGTCCCGATGATTGCGCACGGCTTTACCTGCGTGTGCCACGGTTGCTGATGCAAAGCCGGGTGCGTATGAACGAACTGCCGGTGGCCAGACAAATCTCGGGCGGGTCCGGGCTTGGCACACTCCTCTTCCATCTTTCCACTTTGCTGTATCGACAAGCGGGGGAATTGACGGGAGAAGAAGGGTCTGCCGCGATCGAAGCTTATCTCCGCATCCTCGCAGCCTGCTTGGGAACGACGAGCCGTGGGAGCGCTGGCACGAGCCGCGGGATGGAACTCACTTCCCAAATCCTGAAGTACATTGATGCGCACCTGACCGAGACAACGCTGAGCCCCGCGGAAATTGCTGCGGCACTCGATCTCTCCGTGCGGCATGTTCACCGTCTGTTTTCGCGCCAGGGTTCAACCATGGCGGACTGGATTCGAGCGCAACGGCTGCGGCATTGCCGAAGTGACCTTGCAGATCCGCGGTTGCGCGCGAAAAGCATCACAGAAATTGCGTTTTTCTGGGGTTTTAACGACTCCGCTCATTTCAGCCGTACCTTCAAGCAGCAATTTGGAATCAGCCCGCGCGCCTTTCGCTCGAGGATCAATTCCGGCCTGCCGACTCCGATGGACCTAAATGATGACCTGACCCCACTCGGGCTCGCCGCGATACGAGAGTTGCGCGCAAGCTGAGTCGCCCGCTTGAACATTTCTCACAGGCTCACCGAGTTTTGTCCAGGTTCGCTGCAGGAATTTCCACGTTGGGAGGCAGACTCAGGCGCGCCGGCAGTCGCATAAGAAATCCCAGCGCCGCCCAGATAGCAAGCGCCATCCACTCATAACGAGTGAAATGCCCGGGAATAATTGGCAGGATCTTGACGAGAATCATGAGCGAGGTCACCAGCAAACCGAACATAGCGGCCACGCGGTCGATCAGACGGGGCTTCATCAGGAAATAAGTGACGCAGGCGGACATCCAGCCAACGGCGCAGGCAACCGCACCCACTTCGAGAATCGGCACCAGGCCCGCCTCACCGAAGAAGATGGCCACGACCGTGGCGGCGCCGACGCCGAAGATCGCGAAGACCGGTGTTCGGTTCACCACGTGAACTTTGCCCATGGAGGGAACGAGGAGCTTTCGGCGTCCCATAGCAAAAAGAAGGCGCGACGCCGCGACCATGTTGGCGTTAAACGCTTGCAGCAGCGCGACTAGGGCCGTGCCCAAGATGAAGTCGACAATCCAGTGTGCGTGAAAGGCGTTCTCAAAGGCCACCGCCGTGGGGAACTGCAAATGGCTATCGAGGCTTTGCCAGGGAGCAACGTAGGCAACCGCGTAGATCACCAACCAAAAGAAAGTAAGGCCCGCGAAAATGGTCATCATGATGGCCACGGAGAAACTGCCGGCGCGAAATTCCGGGCTCGCCTCTTCCGCGGATTTGCCCACAGATTCGAAACCAGACATTAGCCAGGGAACCACCTGCCAAACCAGCACGATGGAAATCAGCGGAGAGTGGCTGAAGGCAGGATGCAAGTTGACGGCAGAGCCATGTTTGGCGCCGGCAAGGGCGAAACCAATGACCAGCGCCAGAAAGGTGAATGTGGTGAACTTCAAAAAGCGGGTGCTGGTTTGAATCCCCCGACAGTTGAGCCAAGTGAAAAACAGAGCGATGGCCAAACCAAGTACGATGTGAGGCAAATACACCGGACGATTTCCAATCCGGTAAAGCTCAATTGAATTCAGGGAGGGAAAGAGATATCCGGTAATCCTGCCGGCCGCCAGCGCCTCGAAGGGACAAGTTAGGAAATAGGCCAGAAACATCATCCAGCCGGTGACAAAACTTACGCCTGACGGAAAAACGCGAGCCGTATAGGCGACTTCGCCAGCCGCGTCAGGAATCAGCTTCACCAGTTTGCCGTAGACGTAACCGATCGGGAGGAGCATCAGTGCGCCGCCCGTAAAACCGAGGATTGCGCCGAGCGGTCCGCCACGCTGCAGGATATCGTCCATCACCACGAGCCAGCCCGTGCCGACCATGGTGCCAAAGCCTAGGGAAAAATAATCAATCAGGCGAAGTTTGCGGGCCAGTGTGGTCATTTCCGGTAAGCCGGGGAAGGGGCAGAACCTCCTGGTGGAAGCACGCTCGAGGATTTCCGATTGTCCAGAATCACGGGAGAGCGAACGGATGAGAAAAGTGCGGAGGGCCGGTCACACTCTTCTCCGAGAGGTTGCCGGCCGATGCACGCTGGACTCAGAATTCATAGCGCAGTGCGAACTGCATGACACGAGGATTGGTCAGCAAGCCTGCGTAGCTGCCAAACGTGGTGCTCGATTGTTGCAGCGATGGAGCACCATCGCCAAGACCCGCCATAACGTTAAAGCGCGTAAGGTTAGCGACGTTGAAGACTTCCCAGCGAAATTGCAGGGCATGACCCTCCCACGGCATGTTCCACTTCTTGCTCAAGCCCATATCCAAGCCCGCGTAGCCATCCCCTCGGAGCGCATTGCGGGAACCGCTTTGACCAGGGAATGGATGAACGAAATCGTTCAGCGCGGCCGCAGGGTCAGCAAAAACACTAACCGTTCCAGTCACGGGATTTTTGAAAACTCCTGTCTTCGGCTTCCGAATCATCTGCCCGTTCCCCTGTTCGTCCCAGTTCGTGGCCCAGAACTGACCGTTATCCACGGAAAAGGGAAAACCGGAGGTCCAGCGAACTAATCCAGTGAGCTGCCATCCTCCGATAATTGCGTTGAGAGCACTACCTGCGTTACGGCCAAAAGACCTGCCTTTCCCGAAAGGCAAGTCCGCAACCCAGTTCGCGTTAATCTGATGCGTGGTGTCGAAATCAGAAACGGCACGAAATTGATTTGGGGAAAACGCATTCACGAGGCGGCTTCCGGGCGCCCCGACGTTATCCGTGCCGCTAAAATTAAGCCGCGCCGCAGCTGAGGTGATGTCGATGGACTTCGAAAAGGTGTAGTTGAAATCGAACTGCACTCCGCCCCGAAACTGCTTCTTCAGGGTTACTTGCAAGGCGTTGTAGTTCGAGGTGCCGATGGAACTCCACCCATAGCTGGTTGTAAATTGCTGATTCAACATCTCGCCAGTCTTGCCGTTGAAGAAATAGGAATTTGCCTGGTTGTCGACCAGGTAGCCGTACAAATCGATATTGCCCAGCCCGACCACCTCGTCGCCAACATACGCACCGGAAGATACATAGAGGGCGTATGCGGCCTGAGCGATATCAGTGGTGGGGGTTTTGCTGGCGTGAGTGACGGGGTTGAACACCGGCATCACGTAAATAGTGCCGGCCGGCGGAGGCGTGCTGGAACCCGACGCTTTCAGTAAGTTGATCCAATAGGCAGCGGTTGGGCCAAGCGCCTGGTCGAATTGACTTGGGCTCAGTTGCGTTGCAGCGAGGCCTTGGGTGCTAGCCAACTTCGAAAAGGCAGTGGCAGCTGTGTAGTAATCGATTTTGGATTTAGGGTCTAAGAGATCAAGGGGCTGCATCAGGTCGCGCTGCGTGAGCAGATTGTGTCCGAATCGGCCAACATAGGCGAGTTGCAACGAGTACCCGTGTGACAGGTCGCGGCCAATAGAAAAGTCAACGACATAGGCATAAGGCGTCTTGAGGGACTGATCGATTCCCCAGGTGATGGCTTGGCCTCCCGGGTAGCCGGAGGGGGGAGTCTGCGGGAACTTTCCACCTGGCGCATTCTGAAAATATGAAGTGCCAGACTGGTTGGTAAGATCCTGAACATCGTGTATATCCGTAATGCGGGGCACGCTGGCAGCACCATCCACACAACAGGGATTCGTTAATGAAGTCGAGTAACCGGCCGGTGCGTTCGCGTCAAAGGTATTTATTAGCTGCATACCAGCTCGGTCGTAAACCATGCTGAACCCGCCGCGGATCACAGTCTGATCTGAGGCGCCGAAAATCGCCCTTAACAGGCCATCCTTGGCACGCGGTGAGTAGGCCACGGAGATGCGCGGCGAGAAATTCGTCATCTGCGTGTTGTAGAAGCCCGGCCCATTGTTGGCCTTGCCACCGGGGACAAAGGAGATGACAGGGACATCGGCATAACCCAAACCGTTTTGCATGTTCAGGACATTCTGATTGAAGGACTTGCCCAAGTTGACGTTGGGAGAAGCCTGCAAACCGTTCAGCTCCCAGGGAGGTGGAAACATGGACCAACGCACGCCGAAGTTGACAGTCCAGTTCGGCTTAAAGCGCCAGGAATCCTGTCCGTAGAACTCATACCAGTTGAGCCCATAATCGCGCTTTACGGGTGCACCCTGATTCTGCGCAGTCCCATCCTTAGTGTAGTTCCAGTTTGAATTCACCAGCGAAGCCATGCCCAGCAAGCCGAGCATAGGATAGTCATAAGCACTGCTCGAATAGGGTGCCGGGTACCCGCCATAGCAGGGGTCGAGCTGGCTACCTCCAGATGTATAGCCAGCCGTAGCGCTCGAAGGATTACAAACGGGACCTTTAGCGGGGTCAGTGTTGGCGGTGTTGGCAAAACCCACGGGAGCCATCCAGAACGTGGCGCCCTTCCCTTGGCTGAAGGAATGGAGATAACTGACACGAGGATCGCGGGCGATGCCGATGCCTGCGCCAAGCTGAATTGTGTGCTTCCCCTTGGTCCAAGAGAAATCATCCATGAAATTGTTCACCGGCATTTGGAAACTGTGGCTGTATATGAAGCGGTTATCGAGTGTGTAAAAGGTGTTCCACGGCTGGGTTGAATTTCCGATGTAGCCGGTGCTCTGCCGCGTATATCCCCAACGGAAGGTATTAACCTTGGCGCTGCCGATTAATGCGGTGTAACCCACCGCCATTCCCTTGCTGAAGTCCAACAGGATTTGCATAGGCGCATCGCCCGGCAGGAAGGAAGCTTGCGGGTTATTCAAATTTTGCATTGCTCCGCGCCAGAACAGGGTCTGGCTGCCTCTGGCCGAAAGGTTGTAATCGATCCGGGCAATGTTGCCGTTATTGTTCAGGTTGAAAGGGGCCCGCCAACGGTAGCCGGAATAATTGTAGCCGTCCCCCACCGAGGCATCATTAGTCACAAGATTGCCGTAAGTAGCGTTGAAATACCGGATCATATACGAGTTGGACGTAATCGGGATTTTGAGAGGATCTAGTTGTGAGATTTGACTGGGGGATAGACCAAAGAAACCGGGAGCGAAAGGATAGGTTTTGTTACTAAGCCCTGTAACGCTGCCACCCGGACAGGATGTCGTGTCAGGGGTCCCGTCAGGATTTGGTGTGCACTGGTACAACATTACGCCATCGCGGAGAGAGGTGGTGGGGATATTGCGGACCACACTTTGCTGTTCTCGCAGGCGAGTTCCTTCGTAGTTATAGAAAAAGAAGAGGCGATTCTTAATGATTGGCCCGCCCACTGTTCCCCCAAAGACGTTGCGAATCAGTTTCAAAGGGTCGTTGGGCTCGCCACTGGACAGTTCCGCACGCTTGGTCAGGTAGTCGTTGGCACTGGTCCGAGTGTTGCGCACATATTCGTAGGCTGAACCGTGCCAGGTGTTCGTTCCACTCCTGGTGATGAGGGCGACTTGGGCGCCCGAGCCGGTTCCTTCGTCGGCGTTGTAATTCGTCGTGGTTACGCGGAATTCCTGAACGGAGTCTTGGGTGATGGGCAGAACGGACGTAAACGCGTATCCGCTGTTCTGGTCGTTGACGTCCACGCCGTCGAGGGTGATGTTGCTCTGATCACTGCGCGCGCCATTCACGGAGCCGTTGCGCGTGTCCTGATCCTTGTACGCCGCGAGCGAGGTGCTGAGAGTATTCCCCGTAAAAACGACCCCTGCTTGCAGGCTGAGCAATTCCGGAACGTTGCGACCATCAAGTGGGAGGTCTCTTACTTGCGTCTCATTAAAAGGAGTTCCCAGAGATGCGTCCACCATATTCAACGCGGGAGTTTCCGAGGTTACCGAGATGGTTTCCGTCGTTGACCCAATTTTCAGCGTGATGTTTGAAGTGGCAGGGGTATTCACTTGCAACTGCAAGCCCTTCGATTCCTGCCGGGCAAATCCAGTGGCGGAGATGGTGAGCGTATAGGTTCCGGGAGGAAGAGACTGGAAACGGTACTCACCTTCTGCGCCTGTGGTGGTGGACCGCTCCGTTTTGGACTCTGCGTTGACCAGCACAATTGTGGCATTGGCGATGCCGGCGCCGCTGGGATCTGTCACTGTTCCTTGCAGCGAGGTGGTGGAGGTTTGAGCGAGGGCGCTACTGCTGAAGAGAATTACAAGCGCCAGGATTCTAATCACCAAAGATTTGACAGTTTCCATTTTCGACCTCCGAAAATGAATCCTACTCGCGCCAAGTCCAGTGATACCGCTTGCCTCGTGAACCCGCTCGGGCACGGAACGAGCCGTGGAATGGACCTGCGTGTCTCGGATACTTGGTAGTCAGAGAGACCACATCCCCAGGCAAGAGCCTACGCGGAATGAGTTGCGATGACTTGTCTATAAGTGACCTCGGCTTGCACATGGGTGACTTGCGTTCGGGATGGCAGCCTTTGGCCATCAGAACGCCACAGATTACATCGGGTTGAGGAGCCGACACTTTAACGCAATCAAGTGGGGTTCAACGACATTCACCGACACCGACACCGAACGGCAATCAATGGTTCACACGTCCGAATCCTCAGCCACCGACCAACTGTTTCAACGAGTTAGCTCTTCCTGGTTCCCTGACAAACAGAAAAGTGGCCCAATTTTGTGCCACATATAAATGAAGGTCCATGCCACTGACCTGGCAACCCGCCGGTTAAACAGGTGCTGCGCGTATCTTTACGACCGAGCGCGACGATTTGCTATCGTGTTGATTCTCCGTGCCCTTATAAGCAATGTGATCTCTCGCCCATTGCCACCATGTACGACAGTTCTTTTGGGTAGGGTGGGCACAAAATGGGGCACTGTCGAAACTCAGGCTCCAGGACTCGGAGTGCACCGCTGATTCCCAGAAGTGGAACGTTTTGTCAGAGAGGCCGGGGAAGTCTTTGGTCGATTCCTCGCGGTAGATATCGGCGAGGCAATCGAAGAACGCTGCGCCAATGAATCCGTCCTGCCTTCGATTGCCCGAGTGCCGTAAGTGTTCCGCAGACCGTAAATGCGAAAAATGGGAGTGACCTTGCTAAGGCCGCCCCCTGCGTCAGCATGATTTTTCTAGCGCCCATAAATCAATACGCGAAACGTTCCAGGAATCGGCTTCCGTTCTGGATGGGGATCTTCTTTCGTGGGAGCAGGCATCGGACCAAAATCCGCGCTGGTCAGAAAAAGGTTGTGCGTTTTTTGATCGACACCCATCGTGCCAGCGCCGTACTCGGTTTTGAGCGTCTCGACTTCCGTGAGTTTGTCTGGGGAATCCTCGTGAAAAATGTGGACCTTGCCATCGCGGGTGGAGACAAACAACAGCGCTGTCGCAGCCTCGTAGACGCTGCCGTCCACACCAGCACTAATGGGCAGCGACTGGACGATCTTGCCGTCGTCCGCATTCATCATGACCAGGAATTGTGGGTCGCGGCCGCTGGAAAATAGCCGCCGGTGCTCACGATCCATTTCCATTCCCGCGGGCGCTCCCGCAGGCGCAACGGGCCAGCGCGCTTTGATTGTAAGAGTGTGTGTGTCGACGACGGCCACGTCGTTTTTCTCCTCATTGTCGTCGTAGATGGAGCCTTTACCATCGGCAACGGGATATTCCACGGCGCCGCCCATGTCGATGACTTTCACCGCAGATTCCTTGACCGGGTCGATAACCGTGGCATTCTTGCTCTCGCCATTAAAGGTGAAGATAAGCTTGGACGCGGGGTCGTAAACAATGGAGTCGGTGTCCGGGGAGCTTTTGATTGTGCGCGTGATTTTCAGGGTCTTGAGATCGAACACCGCCACGTTCGCGGCGTCCCCATCGGTGACAAATCCTTTGCCAAGCTCGGGAAGCACGAGGACACCATGGCAGCCCTTCAAGCCAGAAATGGTGCCCACCACGGAGAACGTATCGGTGTCGAGCACCTTGACTTCGGTACCGTGAGATAGATAAACGCGCCGTGACGCGGAATCCACCGTGATGTAGTCGAAATCTTCGCCGCCACCTGGCGCCGCGCTCAAAGGAATTTTCTTAAGCAGGTGATAACCCGGCTTGGGCGGACTTGCCAAGGCAACGATTCCAAGCCATGCGAAACAAACAAGCGGCAAACATAGCAAATATTTCTTCATCCTGGCTCCTCGATTGAGTGCTTCTATTTTAATCCGACGAATTCGATCTACCACATCGCATTTCTAAATTTCATGAATCCCGCAGTTACCCTTGCGAATCCCCTGCGCACGATGATGGCGGAGTTATTCCATTTAATTTTCGCAACTGGTTTCAGCTTTCCTATGCGCTCAATTTTTCACAAGGGCTGGAGTGGACTCTGGTGGTCTGCGCGCGTGGGTGGCCTGCTCGAAGCCATAAGCAAGCTTCAGCAATTTCGGCTCACCCCAGGGGTGCCCAACAATTTCCATCCCGACCGGCACACCCATCGGCGCATGGGTCGTGGGCAAGGAAAAGCCCGCGGGAACCACGATGGACGGAAAACCCGCCAACGCCGCCACAACGCCATTAATGCCCGGCTGGTTTGTCTCACCAATCGGGACGACCAGGCACTTTTGATGCGGAAACACGAGCGCGTCCAAATTATTTTGCGCCATCAGGTTGGCTATCTCGATCTTGAAGCCATCGATTTTGATCCGGCGGTCCTTGTACGCAGGGTCGTCGAATCCGTCGGGGTGGCTCCGAACGTTAGCGAAAAATTTTGTAAGAGTGGCCTTGTCGAACTGCCCCGAGGCAATAATTTCGGCGAGCGAATGCACCGGGACACGCGAACCTTGGGCCTGCAAGTAGCGATTGATATCCGTTTGGAACTCGAATTCATTGAGCCGGACGTTGGCATTCAAATAATCTGGATCTACGGCCGGATCCTCGACCGGCACAATCACCGCGCCCTGTTGTTTAAGCACTTCGATCGCCTTGGCCATAACCTTGTTGACTTCCTCATTGTCTGGGCCATTGCCGAAAAGGTTCTTGAACACGCCAAGCCGTGCACCTCGCAATCCGTTCTGGAGAAAAGCGGTGTAGCTCCCGGGAATATGCCCCACACTTAGTGCGGTAACTGGATCGTTTGGGTCATACCCCGCCATGGCGTCGAGCATGCGGGCGCAATCGGCTACGTTCCGAGTCATCGGCCCAATCGTATCCTGAGTCACCGAAACCGGCACGATGCCATCACGGCTAATCAGCCCGGTGGTTGGCCGGATACCCACCAGGTTGTTGGCAGAGGACGGAGAGCGAATAGATCCACCTGTGTCGGAGCCCGTGCCGGCTGCGGCAAAGTTAGCGGCCACTGCGGCGCCGGTGCCACCCGATGAACCTCCTGGGGTTCTCGTTAGGTCGTAGGGATTCCGAGTCTGTCCGCCCAGGGAACTTACCGAAATTCCTCCGCTGGCGAATTCCTGCAGGTTGGCCTTGCCTAGGATCAGCGCGCCGTTATCCCGCAGCTTGGCAACCGCGAAGGCATCCTTGGGGGGTTGCGCTCCCTTAAGTAAAATGGACCCGACGGTCGTCGGCATATCTGCAGTCTCGAAATTATCTTTCAAAACGATGGGGATGCATCCCAGAGGCTTCAGTTTCCGGGTGCGCTTGAATTCCTGGTCCATCGCATCGGCTTGCTGCAAAGCCCGGGGATTCACGTACAGCATGGCATTGACCGCCGGCCCTTGCTTGTCATAGGCCTCGATTCGGTCCAGGTATTGCTGAACCAAACTGTGGCAGGTGAGGGTTCCAGCCTGCATGGCCTCGTGAATATCGGTAATCGACGCCTCCATAAGATGAAATGACCGCTCCGCTCCGCGTTCTGCCCAGGGCATTAGACAAGCGGCAAGCAGCATCGTAGGTATTCTTAAACGCATGCTCTTCTCCCGAAGATTCGACGTTCTGCCCGTCACTGAAGGCTGCCACTGTATAAAATTCCGCGAGCATGGAACTGGTGCTGTTTCCGATCATCGTCCCCGAAACTTCTTTCTTGTCCTTTTTCTTGTCCTTTACTAGCGGCTCACGTCAGGACAAGAAAGCTCGCAGCAACGGCACCCATCCTGCCCGACTACCAAATGACTTTCAATCCAAGCTGAATCTGCCGCGGCGGGGTGGATGTGGTATCAATCGCCCCAGCTCCCCCTACCGGCGCCCCGTTTTGATCGAAGAGGATCCTGTTGGCAAGGGGTGCTTGGAAGTTGGGGTGGTTCAAGACGTTAAAGAACTCGGCGCGGAACTGAATGTTGAACGATTCCGAGATTTTTTTGATGTGGTTGTTCTTGACGGCCGAGAAATCGAAGTTGAACAGGCCCGGCCCGACTACGCTGTTTCTCCCGGCATTGCCAAATAGGTTCATGCAGGTGCCAGGGATCGCCATCGGGTTTCCATTGCTATCTTGTCTGACGGCGGGTTGGCACATCGCGGCGAACGAAGCGGGCACAAGCGGAACGGTGAAACAACTCAGCTTCAAGTAGTTGCTGATATTGCCGGGGTTGACGAGGTTACTGCATCCGGGCCCTGAGATACGGGATGCGAACGCTTTCGGATCCGTGCTGTTTTGACCCAGCGGATCCCCTCCAATCCCAACGGTAAACGGCGAACCCGTACTGGCATTAATGATTCCACCGACTTCCCAACCGCCAAGAATGTATTGCGCGACCACTCCCCCAAACTTTGGCGTGGGAAGCTGCCATAGGTAGTTCACCACAAAGTTGTGGGTTATGTTGAAATCGCACACCCCACGCCTGCCTCCGCGGTTAAAAAACATCAAGCTGGAGAGTGAATTCGCGTATGGATCGCCCAGCAGGCTACCCGAACCCATGTCAATGCACTTGCTCCACGTATAACTGGCTTGCGCCTGGAACCCGTGGCTCATTCTTTTTGCCAGCCCTGCCTGAAGGCCATGATAGGTGGAGCTGTTATCCCAGAACGTTGCGCGAATGCGACCCACGTTGGGATTCAGCCGGGCGTCGGGACCTCCGAGGCCTGTGCAGGGTGTGGAGGGAAAACCCTTCACTGATTGATCGCAGGGCCAGAGGTACCCTGCCGACGTCAAGGTTGGAATGACCATATTGCTGTCATCGGTGCTAAACGGGGAGTGCACCGCACGCGAACCTACATAGGCGATCGCCGCCGTTAAGTTGGTAGCAATTTCCCGCTGGATATTGAGGTTCCAGTTCATGGCGTAATTGCGGTGAGGGTGCTGTTCAATATAGCGATTTCCCACAGTTTTAGGGTCGGTGAACGGAACTTGGGCCACCGCTCCCGTTGGAAACGAACCCTGAGGTAAGTTCGAGGAACCGACTGCCAGCTCGTAGGGCAGGACCCCGGTGCTCTGGTGGGTGTACTCCCACGAAAGAGGCAGAACATCAAAGATTCCAAAGCCGCCACGCACAGCCGTATTGCCATTCCGGAATGGATCCCACGCGAAACCGATCCGCGGCTGGAAGTTGCGCAGGGTTTGGTTTGACGCCCACAGGGTTTTTACGCGCGTTTCGGCCGGGCTGGTGAGGCTGGTCAAGACGGCGAAGCTATTCTGGGCCTCGGTCGGCAGGGTCACCGGCTCGTAACGCACACCGAAGTTCAGCGTCAGGTACGAGCGCCAATGCCAATCGTCTTGAAGGTAGCCTCCGAAAAGGGTCTGGTGCACATAAATTGGCCGAGTGGAGGTCGGATCGTCCAGCGTCACGGTGGCGGGCTGGTTTTGGAGAAATCCAGCCAAGGAGGGGAAAGTAAAGCTTCCGTTGGCGCCGGCCCCCGAGAACTCAGAATCTTGCATATGTTCCCAGGCAAACCCGAACTTCAACGAGTGGGTACCGCGGGTCAGGAAGGCATCGTCATAGAACTGGTAGGAATTCCAAGTAAGCACGTCTTCGGAAATGACGCCCAGCGACCCGTCCATGGTGGCGATACCAGGCACCACGAGTTCCGGTGCAAACCGTCCGGGGATCGCGCCGAGACTTGGATCCTTGGCGAGAGGATTGATGGCACTTACAGGAGCGGTGACCAAAGCTCGCACACGGTTAAAACCTAACCGCGCGGTATTCGCCACTGCCGGACTGAAGATGTGGGTCTCTTCCACGCTGAACATTTGCCTGAGCGTGAAATTCTCGGTAAGCACGTCCACCAGCGTATCGGGCTGCGTAAGCGGCGCCTTGTCATAGAACCAGCTCGCCGCAAGACTGTCCTTGTCCGAGAAATGGTGGTCGCCCCTGACCGTCACATAGCTTTCCGTCAAGCGCTCGATTCCCGAAGTATTGAAGACTCCTGTGTCTCCGTTCCCGATAAGAACAATTTTTCCGGTACTGTCCTTTACGTTGGGCAGCGGCCAAAAGCCCAAATAGGGTACAACCTTC